>JADMIO010888850.1_pt1 | contig 91410 bp, 96 predicted proteins | sample 8958161 | NCBI WGS metagenome assembly JADMIO01 (sample SAMN16585339, study PRJNA669376) | soil metagenome | isolation source: Crop rotation soil | place: USA: Cullars Rotation, Alabama | collected 2011
CCGCGACTTCAAGTCACGTGAATTCCAAGCTTCGGATCCCACTGTGCTGGAAAGATGCGAAGGGCGGCAAAGTCCTCAGGGCTAAATTCTCCTAAAGCCGTTCCCCGGTTTTCGTGAGAGGCGCCGTGCAGAAGGCAGATATGAATTAGGGGGCCGCGGAAAAACTGGATACTGGCATCGTTATGCGTTTCAATAAGATTGCCTGGCGTAAGGGTGTCGGAGAGTACGCATAGCGCTTTCAGAAAATCAGAATAGGCGCGATCTTCATATCTTGCGGAAAGCAATTGACTGTCCCACCGGCGCTGCGCCTCAGTTAGTATATCTTTCACCATCAAATAGCACAGATAATCCTGCCCGGCTGCAGCGACCATGATGGCTGGATTGAGCGCCATGATCTCAATGGCGCGCATATCTTCTTCGGTGCTTGTTTTTTCATGGCTATAAAAGCTTCGCTTATTTTCAGCTGGATCGAAACTTCCGTATTGCCGTCCTATATCTTGCTTTCGCCGCATCTCTTTCTTTGAAAGCATGTATCCCGCGCATTTAAGATAATCTTGGAAAAAGACTTCAAAGATCGGCGTATCAAAAATATTTCCGTTCTCGAAAGTCAGACTCGTGTATTGATCGAGCCAGCGCGGCCGCAGAACCAGCTTCGTGCAGCACGCGAGGGTGTTCATGGACCAGCGGCCTTCCGGAAACAGGAAGGGGATGCCGGAAAAATCCTCGGTTTCGAGCGTATCTACGATAGACTTGATTAGCATTGCTGATTTTCTGATAATAACTTACCGATATGCCTCTAGCCTATCGCGCCTGACTGAAATTAAAAAGATGGAGCACCCACCATGCGCATCGCCTTAATACTTCTTATCGCTTTACTTTTTATCCCTTTCTCCGCTTCCGCCGGCACCGGTTCGGGCGCGGATTACCGCCCGTCGGTCACCAAGCCCGGCAAGAATTACGAAAAGAACGTACGGGCCTGTCAGGCCCATGCGCGCAATAAATCCAACAAGGGCGAGGATATGGTCATCGGCGGCGCCTTAGGCGCGGCGGGTGGCGCCCTTATCGGCGGCGCCATCTCGGGTGATTACGGTCTCGGCGCGCTTGCAGGCGCAGGTGCCGGCGCGGCAGGCGGCCATCTCAGCGACGAAGACGATCGCGAGCAATTCGTCAAAGACTGCATGGTGAAGAAGGGTTACACCCTGGTGGAATAAACGCCTCGGCCCAAAGAAAAGGGCCGGCCACCGGGATGGTGGTCGGCCCGTTGGGTGCTACACCCAACAACTCTTTTCTAACTCGCTTGCCTGTAATGCTCCCCGGTATCGTCATAGGCCGGGATGATCTTCCGCTGCATATCGCGAAGAACCGCGATTTCGTCTTTCACCCGCAGCTTGGATTTCTTGATCTGGGTTAGCCGTGCTTCGTCATGAAAAGGGTGGTGCATCTCCTGAGCGAGTATTTGATCTAACCATTCGTGCCGTTTTTGCAACGCTGCAATACGTTGTGCCAATGCCATGTGTCACCTCATTGGTTTGTCTTGCTGCTCGATGATTCCGATCATAGCAGATTCGAGGCCGGGTTATAAGAGCTTGTATACGGAAAATTTATTTCCATTTTCAAAACGTAAATAACCGTAGGCGTATCTATTTATCGTGGAGTTTCAACCAACTGTAATGTGACGCTCATCACATTTGTGCAGTTGCGTAAACCAAAATGCCTAAAGGTTTAAATACTTGCCCACGGGCTGTGGAAATTAGGGCAAGCCTTAATCGCCGAAGCAAACGCCGAGCGCGCGGGCGGCTAAAATCAAGCTGTCGGTCTTTTCGATCACGCGGTAGGTGGCGATCGCTTCGCTTAAACTTACGTCGCGCACTTGGCGCTTTTGCCAGCACACCATACGATCGGATGCGCCTTTGGCCAGTATATCCACGGCATGCACGCCCATGGCGGTGGCCATCACACGGTCGATGGCGTTAGGCGAGGCGCCGCGTTGCACATGGCCGAGCACCGTTACACGGGCTTCGGCCTGGCACAGCTCGGAGATTTGCTCGCCGATATAATCGCCGATGCCGCCCAGGCGCTTTTGCCCGCCAGCGTAGACTTTACTCACCTTTTGGCCGTCGCCGGTTTTCACCGCTTCGGAAACGATCACGAGCGCGAAGTTGCGCCCGGCCTTGCGGATGCCGTTTATGTGCGCCGCGATCTTTTTAATATCATAGGCGATTTCAGGGATGAGGATCACATCCGCGCCGCCGGCAATCCCGGCATGCAGGGCGATATGCCCGGCATCGCGGCCCATCACTTCCAGCACCATCACCCGGTTATGGCTGGCAGCCGTGGGCTGCAGGCGATCGAGCGCTTCGGTCGCCACATCCACCGCGGTGGAGAAGCCGATGCTCATTTCCGTGGCGCCGACGTCGTTGTCGATCGTCTTCGGAATACCAACGAGTCGAAAGCCGCCAATGGCCGCGAGGCGCCGGAGGATATCGAGGCTGCCATCGCCGCCCACGCCGATCATCATTTCGCAGCCCAGCGCTTTCAGCCGTGCCACCATCTCTTTCGAGCAATCTTTTTTGCCGGTGGGCGTTTCGAGGGAGAAGGGATCGCCCTTATTGGTGGTGCCCAGAATGGTTCCGCCCTTGTGAAGCAATTCAATGTTCATTTGCGCGGGCGTAAGCGGAATAACCTGCGGCGGATCGAACAAAAGCCCGTGCGTGCCCTCGCGGATGCCGATCACTTCCCAGCCATAACCCTTAGTCGCATGCGTGACGACAGCGCGGATCACGGCGTTGAGGCCGGCGCAATCGCCGCCGCTGGTAAGCAGGGCAAGGCGGGTGGGGGATGCGGAAGGTGCGCTCATGGCCGGTCAGAATGGCTTGGAATCACGGCAAAATCCATGGGTTACGCACGCGGAAAGCCCAGATTTGCTTTGAATCTTGCCGGGCGTTGCAGGTATAGTCGCCAGCCCTTAACGCCCGCTCGCCGCCCGAATGGATCATCTCGAGCCCCTGCGCGAAAAACTTGCCGCGCTCAAACAAGAACACCGCGACCTCGATAGCGTCATCACACGCCTCGAGGAAAGCTATCCGCGCGACGAGCTTCAACTGCGCCGCTTGAAAAAGCGTAAGCTGGTGCTGAAAGACGAAATCGTGAAAATCGACGCGCTTTTAATTCCGGATATTATCGCCTAATCGTTTCCAAATCCGCCTTATCCTGCAGAACCTTTACCGCATAACGCAGCGAGAGCGCGGCTTTGCCCTTAAGCAGCGGATCGAGCCGTTCTTTTACCTTATTAATTAGGATTCCTGCCTTCGCCCGCGCATCGGCCTCTTTACAGCGGGTAAGAAGAACGCCGAAATCTTCCACGCCGGTGCGGCCCACGATATCGCAAGAACGCACGCTATGCGTAAGTGTGTCGGCGAGCGAGGTCATGACTTTATCGTAATCATACGGCCCCAGCGCCTTCATGCTGTCATCGAGTCCATCGAAGCTTAAGGTAAGAAGAGCCGAGGCCGCGCCATAGCGCTGGTCGTGCGCCATCATGCGCGCTACCTCGCGGATGAATTCGGGGCGGCTTAGCACGCTGGGGAGCTCGGCGTTGTTGCTTGCCGCCGAAAGGCGCCGCACTTCGTTTTCCAATTCCAAAACCCGGTTTTTCAGGTTCTGATTTTCCTGCTGGAGGGCGATAAAAGCGGGCGAGGGGGCTTGTTCCATGGGGGCGCAGGTAGTGTATGCTCAAAATCCCAGCCCTGTTAAGGCATGAATCATGGATATCGAAGACTTCGAGCCCCGGCAAAAGAAGGTCAAGCCCAAGGACCTAAGCGCCGTTTCCGTGCCGGAACTGAATGACTATATCGCCGTACTGGAAGCCGAGATCGCCCGCGTGCGGGAAGAGATCGCGCGCAAGTCATCCCACAAAGACGCCGCGGCGAAGTTTTTTAAGAGCTAGGGCTAAAATTGATTTGGGTAATACGGCGCTCTATTCTTTGCCGCGCTTCTCCTAGTTGCATTGCGATCGGCTGATAGTATGGGATACTAACGCTACCCAGAACATGCGTATCGTAAATTTTTGCCGAGGGCACAAGTTTAAGGGGCGCACCGGAATGGGAATCCGGTTTAGGTGCGCTTGTTCCTAAAAAGGTAACCGCATAACCAGCTTGCTGGAATTCTTCTGTTATAATGTTCCGGACTTCAGTTTTAATGGCATCCGAAGCAGGTTTAAAAAAATATACCGCGAAGGATGCAGAAATCGGACGTAATACGCGCCCCAATTGCAACTTTATTCCTTCTGGTGCGACTCCCCTTACATCCATGAAGGCTGTCGGCATATTCTTATCATCACCTAAATACTGATAGGTGATGCCATCTTCTTGGGGTTCGGTTAAAAGAAGGATGGCGGTGCAATTTTTAGTCATTATGATCTCTTCAATGAAATAGATTTATTTATGCAATGAGAAATTTAATACAAAAATGCGCAGGGCGCTAGACAGATTTCCTTTCCGCCCCCGGTCGATTTCTTCGATTAAATCCTGCACGGAGCGTTTTTGCCGCCTGGCGATGGCCTGCAACTCGCTCCAGAATTCTTCTTCCAGCGAGAAGCTGGTGCGGTGGCCGTTGAGGGTGATGGAGTGCTTTTTGAGCACTTATTTCTCGCTCACCATGTCTTCGGCCTTCACCCATTGATCAAATTGCGCATCGGTGAGCAGGCCAAGGGCCAGCGCCGCTTGTTTAAGCGTGGTGCCTTCGGCATGGGCTTTCTTGGCAATCTTGGCGGCGTTGTCGTAACCGATATGGGGGTTGAGCGCCGTAACCAGCATCAGCGATTCATTCACCAGTTTTTTAATCCGCGCCTCGTTAGCCTGAATACCGTTCACGCAATTAGCGGTGAAGCTGCGCGCGGCATCGGCCAGCAAGCGCACCGATTGCAGCACGTTATAGATGATCACCGGCTTGAACACGTTGAGCTCGAAATGGCCGTTCGAGCCGGCAATCGTCACCGCCACATGGTTGCCCATCACCTGGGCGCAGACCATGGTGAGCGCTTCCGACTGGGTAGGATTCACTTTGCCTGGCATAATGGAAGAGCCGGGCTCATTCTCGGGCAAATTTAGCTCGCCAATGCCGCAGCGCGGGCCGGAGCCCAGCAGGCGAATGTCGTTGGCGATCTTCATGAGCGACACGGCGATGGTATTGAGCGCGCCGGAAGCCTCCACCAGCGCATCATGCGCCGCCATCCCTTCGAACTTATTCTCGGCACTGATGAAAGGAAGCTTCGTCAGCGCCGCTACCCGTTTAGCGAAACCTTCGGCGAAACCTTTTTTGCAATTCAATCCCGTGCCTACCGCCGTGCCGCCCTGTGCCAGCGGATAGAGCCGCTTCAAGCTTTCCCGGGCGCGGTCGATGCCAAGCTTCACTTGCATGGCATAGCCGGAAAATTCCTGGCCCAGGGTGAGGGGGGTGGCATCCATCAGATGCGTGCGGCCGATTTTCACGATCTTGGCGAAATCCCTAGCTTTTTTATCAAGCGCCTTGTGCAATTCCTCCAGCGCCGGGATCAGCTGGCCGGTGATATCCATCACCGCGGCGATATGCATGGCGGTGGGAAAGCTATCGTTTGACGATTGCCCCATATTCACATGGTCGTTGGGATGCACCGGCTTCTTGCTGCCCACGGTGCCGCCCAGCATCTCGATCGCGCGGTTACTGATCACCTCATTGGCGTTCATATTGGTTTGCGTGCCGGAGCCGGTTTGCCACACCACGAGCGGGAAATGATCCATCAGCTCGCCGTCGATCACTTCATCGGCGGCTTTCACGATAGCCTCGCCCAGTTTTTTATCGAGCAGGTCCAAATCCATATTGGTTTCCGCCGCGCAGCGTTTCAAAACGCCGAAGGCCACGATCAAACCTTCCGGCATGCGCTGGCCGCCGATCTTGAAATTCTGCAGGCTGCGCTGCGTTTGCGCGCCCCAATATTTATCGGCGGGAACGTCGATCGGGCCAAAGCTGTCGGTCTCGGAGCGGGTTTGCGGCATGAAGAAAGCGCTATAAGAGGATGGGATGGCAATATAATCGTCTTTTTTCAGATCGCATAGTCTATAGTATCCGCTTTAGAATCTATCCCCACGCCAATGCTCGCTTCCTACGCCACGCTTGCTTCCGCCACCAAAGGGCGGCTTGTTACCGAACCCGCCAGCCCCACGCGCAGCGTGTATCAGCGCGACCGCGACCGCATCATTCATTGCGGCGCCTTCCGGCGCTTACGCAACAAAACCCAGGTGTTTATCGAAAGCGAGGGCGACTATTTCCGTACGCGGCTTACGCATTCCTTGGAAGTCGCCCAAATCGCCCGCACCATCGCGCGGCTGTTGAAGGTGGACGAGGATTTAACCGAGGCTTTGGCGCTGGCGCATGACATGGGCCATACCTGCTTCGGCCATGCGGGCGAAAAAGCGCTCGATGAAGCAATGCAGCCCTATGGCGGCTTCGATCATAACGAGCAAACTTTTCGTATCCTCACGCTTTTAGAAAAACGCTACGCCGAATTTGACGGGCTGAACCTCACCTGGGAAACCTTGGAAGGAGTGGTGAAGCATAACGGGCCGGTCACCGAGCTCTTGCCAACCTTCGCCGAATTTCAGAAGAAATGGGATCTGGAATTCTCGACCCATGCCGGGCTGGAGGCGCAAGTGGCCGCGCTTTCCGATGATATCGCCTATAACACCCATGATTTCGACGATGGCTTTCATGCCGGATTCTTCACCATGAGCGAATTGGCCGAACTGCCGCTGCTAAACACCATCGTGCGCGACACGCTGGCGCGCTATCCCGGCATTGAATCGCGGCGCTTGATCCAGGAGATCGTGCGCCAGGGCATCGGCGTGCTGGTGCAGGATTTGATGCGCGAAACCACGCGACGCTTGCAGGAAGCCAAGCCCAAAATCGCCGCCGATGTGCGCCATGCCGGCAAGCCGCTGGTGGGATTCAGCGACGAGGTGCGCGACAGCCTGAAAACGCTCCGCGATTTTTTAATGTCGCGCATGTATCGCCATGACCGGGTGAAGAATATGAACGAATGGGCCCGCCGCGTGGTAAAGGAATTGTTCAACGGCTTCATGAAAAATCCCGCCGCACTGCCGCAGGAATGGCTGCAGCAATGGAAGGCGAGCGATGCGCCGCGCTTGCAAGCCCGCATCATCGCCGATTATGTTGCAGGCATGACCGACCGCTACGCCGAGACCGAATATAAGCGCCTCTACGAGAAGGCGGCTTAGCCATGAGCATTTACCCGCATGTTCGCGCCGTATTGCATCAGAAACTGGCTGAAATCGGCCCGGCGGAGGGCTGGGCGCTGCCCAATCCCATGCCGACCTTTACGGTGGAAGCCCCGCGCGATCCCAAGCATGGCGATATCGCCACCAACGTGGCCATGGTTCTGGCCAAGCCGCTTGGCAAGCCGCCGCGCACGCTGGCCGAGAGCATCGTTAAAGCTTTGAAAAGCGATACGGCCATCACCCATGCCGAAGTGGCGGGCCCCGGCTTCATCAATCTCAAAATCGCCCCCAAGGTTTGGCAGGAACAGCTGCAAACGATTTTGAAAACCGGCGTGCGCTATGGCGATAACGATCTCGGCAAGGGCGAGCGTATCAATATCGAATATGTTTCCGCCAATCCCACCGGGCCGATGCATGCGGGCCATGTGCGCGGCGCGGTGTTTGGCGATGCGCTGGCCAACCTGATGCAAAAATCGGGTTATAAGGTCACCAAACGCTATTATTTCAACGATGCCGGTACGCAGGTGGATGTGCTGGCGCGCACGGTTTATCTGCGCTATCGCGAGGCTTTGGGCGAAGCTATCGGCGAAATCCCCGAGGGGCTTTATCCCGGCGAATATTTAAAGCCGGTCGGCGAAATGCTCGCCAAGCGTGACGGTAAGAATTGGTTGGATAAGCCGGAATCCGAATGGCTGAAACCCATCCGCGATTTTGCGGTTGAAGAAATGATGCGCGAGATCAAAGAAGATCTAAAGCTCATCGGCATTCAGCACGATGTGTTCACCAACGAACGCGAAGTGATCGAGAACGGCACGCTCGATAAGGTGTTCAAAATCTTGCAAGACAAGGGCCTGATCTATCAAGGCACGCTGCCGCCGCCGCGCGGCAAGGAAATGGAAAATTGGACGCCCGAAGAGCTCACGCTGTTCCGCTCCAGCCAATTCGGAGATTCCAGTGATCGCCCTCTCAAAAAACGCGATGGCACATGGACCTATATCATGCCCGACATGGCCTATCACTACACCATGATCCAGGAAGGCTACCGTCACATGATCAATGTGCTAGGCGCGGATCACGGCGGGTATTTGGAGCGCATGCGCCCGGCGATCGCCGCGCTGTCGGACGGCAAGGCGCAGCTCGACGCTTTATTCTGCGCGATGGTGAAACTTTATAATAATGGCGAGCTCGTCAAATTCTCCAAACGCTCGGGCAATATCGTCACGCTGCGCGAGATGGTGCAGGAAGTGGGCGCCGATTCCGTGCGCTTCACGATTTTAACGCGCGACTTCGCCACGCCCTTCGAATTCGATTTCGCCAAGGTGAAGGAGCAATCGCGCGAAAATCCGGTGTTCTACATTCAATACGCGCATGCGCGCGGATCCTCGGTGTTAAGGCATGGGGCCGAGATGTTTGGGCCGCAGGCGATCCAGCCGGAAACCCTTATAAATACCGATCTTAGCCCGCTTACCGGAGAAGATGAGTTAGCTTTGATCCGGCATTTCTGCGACTGGCCTAAAGTGGTGGAAGCCGCCGCGCTTTCGCGCGAGCCGCACCGCATCAGCTTCTATCTTTATGAATTAGCGAGTCTATTTCATGCGCTCTGGAACAAGGGCCGCGATGACGGTACGCTTAGATTCTTGATCGAGGAGAACAAACCGCTAAGCTTGGCGCGTTTAGCGCTTGTTAAGGCTTTGACGCTAGTGATTGCTTCGGGCCTCGCCGTGATTGGCGTGAAGCCCGTCGAAGAAATGCGATAAATTCTGGAGCGATAGATGCAAGAATCTGCCGAATATCCATCCCCCTCGTTTCGGCTGATCGCCGTGATCGCCCTTTGCATCGGCGTGGGGGCGGGGGCCTGGGCCTTTTTCTCCTTCATCATCCCCGGCATGTCGGATGACGGTAAAACCGTTCTGATCCAGGCCGATAAATCGCCGATCAAAACCCCGCCCGACCAGCCGGGCGGCATGGAAATCCCGCATCAGGATAAGTTGGTCTTCAACGCCGTCACGCCTGGCGCGCCGCAGCCGGTGCAAGAGCATCTTGCCCCGCCGCCCGAGCAGCCGCTTTTCGCCATGCAGCCCGCGCCTCAACCGCCGGTCGGTCAAACCGATGCGCCCGGGCAAATGAGTGCGCCGGCACCGCAAGCTGCAGCCGCACCTGCGCAGCCTGCCGCGCCCATACCCGTGGCGCTAGGCCGTGCGATCGCGCCCGGCACGCAAGGAACGCCTTCCACGCCGATCGCGGCGACGCAGTCGGTAAAAGTCGCGGAACCCCCGGCGTCTTTTGATTTCGATAAAGGCGCCGCGCCTGCGCCGCAACCCGTTGCAGCCAAGGCAAAACCAGCCGTTATGGCTGAAAAAGCCAAGCCTGCTGAAACCGCCGTGGCACAAAATGATGCCGGCGCCGCCGATACCGGCAGCGATGAAGAAACCGCCACCGATGCGCAGCCTTCCGCCTCGTCGCCGAGGGCCGCAAACGATGAAAAGACCATCCCGATGGATAGCGAAGAGCAACCGGCGGCTGCCGCGAATGACGACATTCAGCAGGAAGAACTCGCGCCGCCAACTTCGAGGCAAGCCAAGCCCGTAGTGACCGAGAAAGAGGAAGCGCCCGCGCCGGTCGCTAAAGCTTCTTCGGCTGGGCGCGCGCGCTATCAGCTGGCGAGCTATACCGACCGCGCTTCGGCGCAGAAGGCCATCGGCACCTTCAGCAGCAAATACTCGGGCGTGATTTCGAAATCCTCGCTCACGGTTGTTTCGGGCCAGGCCAAGGGCCGCCAAGTTTTCCGCGTGCAAGGCAGCGCCGGCTCGAAAGACGAGGCATCAGCGATTTGTGGCCGCGTGAAAGCCAAGGGTGGCGCTTGTGTCCTCACCGGCCCTTAAAGGGCCCGCTAAAGCCGTTATTTTCGGCTGTTCCGGCATTTCCCTGACCGGCGGGGAAAAGCAGTTTTTCCGCTACGCCAACCCCTTCGGTTTCATCCTGTTTCAACGCAACTGCGTCTCGCCCAAGCAGGTGCGCGAGCTAATCGGCGAATTGCGCGCGGCGGTAGGCAGGCCCGATGCGCCTGTATTGATCGATCAAGAGGGTGGGCGCGTGGCGCGACTTAAGCCGCCGCATTGGCCCAGCTTTCCGCCCGCTAAGATGCTGGGCGACCTTTATCTGCAAAATGCCGAGTTGGGAACCGAGGCCGCGCGCATCAATTCCCGTCTGATTGCCTTCGAGCTTCACGCGCTTGGCTTCACGGTGAATTGCGCGCCGCTGGCCGATGTGTTGACCGACACCACCGACCCCGCGATTGGCGACCGCGCTTATGGCGACGATCCAAAAGTAGTCGCGGCTTGTGCGCGAGCCGCCGCCGAAGGGCTCTTGGAATACGGCATTCTGCCTGTTATCAAGCATATGCCCGGCCATGGCCGCACGTTGGCCGATCCTCATATCAATCAGGCGGTCGTGCCCGTGAGCCATAAAGCGCTGGCGGAGCAGGATTTCCTGCCGTTTAAGGCCCTGCGCGATCTTCCGCTGGGCATGACCTGCCATATCACCTTCACCGCGCTCGACGATCAAAAACCCACCAGCATCTCGCCCAAAGTGCATGAGATCATTCGCAAGGAGATTGGCTTCGACGGCTTTCTCTTCTCCGACGATATCGCGATGAAGGGCCTGCGCGGGCGCATGGAAGATTTGGTGGTCTGGGCGGTGCAGGCGGGTTCGGATTGCGCACTGCATTGTAGCGGCGACATGAACCAGATGGCGGCGATTGCCTCTTGCGCCTTGCCGCTTTCCGATCAGGCCATGGAGCGCTGGAGCAAAGCCCTGGCGCGGCGCATGCCGCCGCCCGCTTTTGCCGATCGGGCGGAGCTTACCGACCGCCTCGATATGCTTTTAGGCGTGGCGGCCGCGGAACGAGGATAGTTTTCGGATTACTGGAGGCCCGGCGCGCCGGCTTTATTCGTACAAAGCGTGCGCAGGGTTGTTTTAGGATTATTGTCGCTAAGAACTTTCGGGCTTTCCAGGATTAAGGGCTTGCCCGAGGCATCTTTAAGTCCGCCATTGTTCTCGTTCACCCTCCAGAATGCATCATCAGGGCTTATTTTTTTCAACGTGATGTTGCCCAGATGATAATTCGGATCGCTTGTCACAAGGGCGCTTCCCGGCTTGGTAACGTAGGGGCGTGGTTCAATAAATGCGCCAAAGTCGGTATTGTTCTGCTCGAAATCTTTGAAGGTAATAGCGCTTACGCCCGTCTGGCTTAGGGCGGGGGTAAGGCGGTGCAGGAGAGATCTTTCATCTCCCAGGAAGTTGGAATTCCTGACCCGCGTTTCAATGTAGCGGTTGCCATCGCTGCCCTCAAAAACGTTTTCAACACGTGTCAGGTTTTCTGGAAAATTCCTTGAAATGTTCAGGCTGGCCTTATCGAGCTGTGCCTGGACTTCCTCGGTTATCTTGCGGTCTGCCGTATAGAAGGCGTCCTGCTTGTTGCAGATTGAAAGAATATGACTGCCCTGGGACAATTCAAGAGTTCCTGAGCCGGAGCGGTCCGCGCGATCGTGAATATCAACATGCGCCTCTAAAGTAGGATTGAAGGTCTGTGCGTAGGCTATTTCCGGTTTTTCCCCGCTGGGGATATATAAAATCGCCCTATCTTGTTCCCCTTTTCCAATTTGGATTGAATTTACGTGGATGCCGGCTTGGACAGCTTCTGAGCGCCACATATTTATGGCGCGTTGCTGGCGTTTATCAAAGGCATGTAGGCTTTCCTTGCGTTGCCTGCGCAGCAAGGTTTCGGCTTTAGGGCTTAAAACGATATAGGTTCCGCCGTCTGCGCGCGTGTAAGCCGTCGCGGCCGAGGTAATCTGGAATCTTTGCAAAGGAGAGAGAAGCGAGGTGGGATTGACTGCTTTGAGCTTGGCTTCGGCAGGGCCCGAAGCAAGAGCGGTCGCGAAGGCCGTGCTTCCAGCCAAAAATTCTCTACGGTCCATTTTAAATCCTTTTGGCTAACGTGAAATACTTGGCCAATTTACCATAAATCCGCGCGGAATATTACTTTCAAATCTCACCAAATGTGAGGGTTTGAATATTTAAAATTGGTATTTTTAGCTTGGAACAGGCAGTTTTTAAGGCCACCATAAGCCGAAGATTCGAAAGTGTTAACATGGAAGCCGGTATCGACATCGATGAATTGAGCGCCGAAGCACGCGAAAACGCGGGCACGGACGATCTCGTCGTCAAATTGGGCCAATTCGAAGGGCCGCTCGATTTTCTCCTTAGCCTCGCGCGGGAGCAGAAGGTCGACCTCGCCAAAATCTCAATCCTGGCGCTGGCCGAGCAATATATTGCCTTTATCGAAAAGGCGCGGGCGCTACGCCTGGAATTGGCCGCCGATTACCTGGTGATGGCCGCCTGGCTTGCCTGGCTTAAATCGCGCCTTTTGCTGCCGCAGCCGCCCAAGGCCGAAGAGCCCTCGGCGCAGGAGCTTAGCGAGGCGCTGGCCTATCAGCTCAAGCGGCTGGAAGCCATGCAGCAGGCCGCGGCCGATATCAAAGCCCTGCCGCAAGAGGGCAAGGATTACACCATTCGAGGCATGCGCGAGCCCGATATCAAGCGCGTGGTGCCGGTTTATTACCTTTCGCTCTACGATCTTTTGAAATCGGTGAAAGCGCCACTGCAGCGCATGGCGCATGCCAGTTACCGTATCGCGCCCACGCGGCTGTTCTCGATCGAAGAGTCGGTCGAGCGCATGCAAAAAATGCTCGGCTACATTCCACAATGGTCGGAGCTCAGCGTGTTCCTGCCCGATGAGTGGGAAGATTTGGAAGAGACTGAAGGCAACCAAACCGTTCTGACCTCGGCGTTGGCCTCCACTTTTTCCGCCACGCTCGAGCTCGCCAAGGAAGGCGCGATCGAATTGCGCCAGGAAGGCGTTTTCGGGCCGATTTATCTGCGGCCTAAAGCTAAAATCGAAGAACCTCAAACCCCGCCTGAAACCGCGCACTGATCATGGCCAAGAAAAAGCAATCCGTACCGAAAGTCGACTTCACCCACGCCAAGCGCGTGTGCGAGGCGATGATCTTCGCCTCCACCGTGCCGGTCACCAACGACATGCTGGAATTAAAGGCCGGCACGCCGGAAGTGGTGGCCTCGGTGATGGAGCAGCTGCGCGAAGATTACCGCGGCAAGGGCGTGGAGCTTATTCAGGTCGCGGGCGGCTGGATGTTCCGCACCAGCCCGGATTTGGCCAAAGAGATCAATATCACCGTGCAAGTGCGCCGCAAACTGCCGCGCGTGGCGGCGGAAACGCTGGCCATCATCGCCTATCACCAGCCGGTCACCCGCGCCGAGGTGGAGAGCATTCGCGGCGTGGCCACGGCGCGCGAAACGCTCGATGCGCTGATGGAGCTTGGCTGGGTGCGCCCCGGCAAGCGCCGCGAAACGCCGGGCAAGCCGCTCACCTGGATCACCACCGAAGCCTTCCTGCGTCATTTCGGGCTTGCCTCGTTAAACGATCTTCCCGGCGTGCAGGAGTTGCGCGAAGCGGGCCTGCTCGATGCCCGGCCGGTGCTTGGCGGGTTTGATAGTGACGATGCCGAAAACGCTGCTGCGCCCGAGGAAGAAGAGGGGCAGGAGCGTCTTGAATACCTGCCCGATACGCTGGATGAGGATGAGCCCGGACAAAAGGCGCAGTCGCGCTAGCTTTATTAAGCCGGTGTTTTGCAGTGACTCAATAATCGTGCGTATATTATTCCGTCTTTCATTCTCAAGGCCTCTTTGAGGTCGCGGTATTCTCTTATTTCGTCGGTTTGGCCATCGTCTTTCCGCAGAATAAGCTCTTTCAGCACAAGCAAATATTGTTCGCGCTCGCGCGGTGTAACGGCTTCGGCGATAGCGCTGAAAGCCTGATCGCTGTCATTCGGGGTTCTCTTGTTCCATTCCACACAAGCCTTGGTGAGATCGACCGTTTCCCAGCCAAAAATCGTCTTAGTGGGATCGAAGTTATATTCTTGGCAACTTTCCCGGCGCTTTTTGATAGTTTCAGGGTTTTGCGGCTCTTGTAAAATCTTGGCCAGCTGCTTGCTTGGCGCATCTTCCGCGCTCAAAACGCCTTTTAACGCTTCTCGTCGCAATTCCGCAACGTAATCGCGCCGTGCCCGGCCGCCATAATCGTCCGAAGGAAGCAGCCCGGCAGCCTTTTCGTAATAATCGGCATTGTGGAGCATCATGCAGACGGGGCGATGCGGCGCTTCAGTGCCGCCGGTCTCCTCGCCCTGGGATGGGAACGTGGCTGCAGCCAAGGCCAAACCGGCGCTTATCGCGATAATCTTGGCTTTTGAAAATAGATGCACGCTAATCCTCACATTATGGAGCAAAGTCTATTTAATTCGGGACTTTCTGCCTAGGGTTTAATACTTTTTAATCCGCAGCCTCTACACCTTCCCCCATGCTCTCCGTCGTCACCATCATCGGCAATCCCGCCCGCCCGCTGTCGCAGGCCGATGTCGATACCGCCTCGCGCGCGATTCAAAAAATGGGCTTCTCCATCAACGGCACCGAATGGCTGATAGAGAAAGAAGCCTTCGATATCTTCGTGCAGAACAGCATCGACGAGGAATTGCGCGCGGGCCTTTTGCCCTGGGCGAAAGATCAGAAAATCGACGTGATCGTTCAAAATTACCAAAACCGCCGCAAGAAGGCATTCTTGGCCGACATGGAATCCACCATCATCGAGCAGGAAATGCTGGATGAGCTGGCGGCGCGCGCCGGCATTGGCGAAAAGGTGGCCGAGATCACGCGCCGCTCCATGTTCGGGGAGATTGATTTTAAAGCCGCGCTGATCGAGCGCCTCGCGCTGCTCAAAGACGTGCCTTATAGCGTGGTGCAGGAATTAATGATGAAAATGACTTACACGCCTGGCGCGAAGGAGCTGCTTGGCGTGCTGAAGAAATATAACATCCGCACCATTTTGGTTTCGGGCGGGTTTACGGTGTTCACCGAGATCGCCGCTAAGAAGCTGAAATTCGACGAGCATTACGGTAATATCCTCGCCGTGCGCGATATGCGCATCGCGGGCGTGCCGGTCGACCCCATCCTTGGCCCCGATGCCAAGTTGGAGCGGCTGAAACTCACCGCCAAGCTTATGCATATCTCGCTGGATGATATCTGCGCGGTGGGCGACGGCGCCAACGATGTGCCGATGATCCTGGCCGCAGGCCTTGGCATTGCCTATCACGGCAAGCCGGTGGTGGCCGAGAAGGCCACGCATAACATTCGCTTCGGCACTCTGCGCGGCGTGCTGTGGGCGCAGGGATATCGCAAGGAAGATTTAGCTTGATTGGTAAGATATTGAATTAGCCTAAATTATCACGAAATTAAAAAACGGCTCTTTTTAGCAGGTCTTTGTGTAATGATGAGCGCTCATTATTTGTATGGATCAAATGACCATTAGATATCTCAGTCGCATAGCGTTGATTGCTGCAACGATTGCTTTTTCTACTGCTTCCCAGGCCCAGGTTCAGCTTCGCGAAGGACCTAAGGCATCGCCTGGAATTAAGCTTCGTGACATGGGGGCATCGCAACCTAAACCGGCTCAGAAAAAACAAGAACCTAAAGCTGAATGCAAGAAAGAACAAATTCCTATTCGCGATGGATACGGAAAGATTACCCACTACGTACAGATTGGCGCTTGTCCTTAAAGCGCTACTTGTCCTTCTTCTTCTCTTCCTTCTTTGGCTCATCCTTCGACGCTTTGGAAGGATCAATCGTGTTCACCGCCACGAAGCGCAGGTCGCCGCCGCGGTCGATGAGCATCAGAAGCGGTTTCTTCGAGGCAAAGGCATCCTTGGCCAATTTGGCGAGGTCTTGCGGCGCTTTCAGCTCCTTCTGCGAGGCTTCCACCAGCACGTCGCCGGGGCGAGCGCCTTTATCGAGCAGCGGGCTATTATCGCCAAGCGTGCTGATCACAAGGCCCTTCACATCGTCTTTGAGCTGATATTGCTGGCGTGCCTCGGCGGTGATGGGCGAGACCTTGATATCGAGCTCGGCGATCTGCGTCGAGCGGCTGGCGACGGTGGAGTTTTGCTTTTTCTCCTTTTCACTGTCTTCAACCGTGGCATCCGCTTCGTCGGACTCCTTCATCTCACCGATTTTTACGTTGAGGCGCATGTCTTTCTTGTCGCGCCACACCACCATGGGCACCGCGCGGTCGATCGGGGTTTCGGCCACCATGCGCGGCAGGTGGCGCATATCGGCGACCTCTTTGCCATCGAAGGTGGTGATCACGTCGCCCGGCTGCACGCCGGCTTTGGCGGCCGGGCTATCCGGTGTGATGCTAGAAACAAGGGCACCGGAAGCTTTAGGCAGGTTCAGGCTCTTGGCAATGTCTTCGGTCACGTTCTGAATGCGCACGCCCAGCCAGCCGCGGCGGATTTTGCCGGTATCTTTCAGCTGCACGACCACGTTCTTGGCCATGTTGGCGGGGATGGCAAAGCCGATGCCGACCGAACCGCCCGAGGGCGAGAAGATCGCGGTCGAAATGCCGATCACTTCGCCTTGCAGATTGAACATGGGCCCGCCCGAGTTGCCGCGGTTAATCGAGGCATCGGTTTGAATATAATCGTCATAGGGGCCTGATTGAATATCGCGCGCGCGGGCGGAAATAATGCCCTGCGTCACGCTTCCGCCCAGGCCAAAGGGATTGCCGATCACGACGATCCAGTCGCCGACGCGCATTTTGTCGCTGTCGCCGAAGCTCACATAGGGTAGGGGCTTGGCGTATTCGACTTTCAGAAGCGCCAAATCGGTTTTGGGATCGCGGCCCACCAGCTTGGCTTTTAAATTGGTGTCGTCATGCAGGATCACGTTGATTTCGTCGGCGTCCTGGATCACGTGGTTGTTAGTCACCACATAGCCCTTGGGATCGATGATGAAGCCCGAGCCCAGCGAGGTGGTTTTGCGGTCGCGCGGCGGCGTTTTATCGCCGGGCTTTTGCTTGTCTTTGAAATTTTTGAAGAATTCCTCGAAGCCCGGCGGCAGGTTTGGCATATCGGGCATGGCCGGCATGTCTTCATCGACCATTTTGTCTTTCATGGTCTGTGTGGTGGAGATATTCACCACCGCAGGCAGAAGTTTCTCGGCAAGATTGGCAAAGCCCTGCAGCACGGTGGTGGCGGCTGGTGCGGGCGCGGTGAGGGGCGGCGGCGTTTCGGCGGCCAGCGCGGGGCCGGCGGCAAGGGAAAGAGCGATGAGGGAGGAGACGAGAACGCGCGTGAGCTTCATCGGGATGCCTTCAAGGATTCGGAAGAGCCTATCATGAGCCGCCGAGTGTGGCGGGTCTATGGCAATGCTACTTTACGCGGCCATTATTAAAATACTGAAAAAAGCTGCCTTCGGGCGCCAGGATAAAGGACGTGTCTTTGCCCGCCAGCGTGGCGCGATAGGCCTGCAGGGCCCGGTAGAAGGAATAGAAGGCGGGGTCCTTGGCGGAAGCCTGGGCCACAAGGTGCAAGGCTGTTTGGTCGCCTTCGCCGCGGGTGATTTCCGCCTGGCGCTTGGCTTCGGCGAGCAGCACGGTGCGCTCGCGGTCGGCCTTGGCGCGGATTTCCTGATATTGCTCCTGGCCTTTGGCGCGGAATTGGGCGGCTTCCTGTTTGCGTTCCGATTTCATGCGCTCGAAGATGGCTTCGCTGGTTTCGGCCGGGAGATCGGCGCGGCGAATGCGCACATCCACGATCTCGACGCCATAGCCCTCTTCGAAGGAAACCTTGTTATTCACCTCGTCGCGGATCGAGGTCATGATTTCGTTGCGCTTGGCCGAGAGCACGTCTTGCATGGTGAGCGTGCCCAGCACCTGGCGCATGGAGGAATTCACCAAAATACCGATTTGATCGTTGGCGCGGCGCTCGTTGCTTAAGCGCTGAAAGAATTTCAAAGGATCGGTGATGCGGTAACGGGCGAAAGCATCCACCACCAGGCGCTTTTGATCGGCCAAAATGGCTTCCTGCGCCGGCGGCTCGATCGAAAGAATGCGTTTATCATAGAACGCCACGCTTTGAACGAAGGGGATCTTCACGTAAAGCCCGGGTGACTTGATCACGCGTTTGGCTTCGCGGAATTGCAGCACGATGGCCTGCTGCGGCTGGTTGACGACGAAGAATCCGTCCAGCACCGTGAACAGCACGGCAAGGACGACGAGGATGGTGACAATGTTCTTTGGGGTCATGGCGTGGCTCCCGGCTTGCGCAAGGTTTCGGGCAAGGAGAGGTAAGGCACGGCGCCGCCTTTCGACGCGGAAGGATCGAGAATGATTTTATTCGAGCCGCCCAGCACGTCTTCCATAGCTTCGTAATAGAGGCGGGTGGTGGTGACGTCTTTTGCCTCGGCATAGGCGCGTAGCACGCTTTCAAAGCGGCTGGCCTCGCCCTTGGCCAGGCTGATCACTTGCTCTTTATAACCCAGCGCGTCTTGCAGCATTTTCTGCGCTTCGCCGCGCGCCTTGGGCAGAATGTCGTTGGCGTAGGCAACGGCTTCGTTGCGGGCACGCTCGCCGTCGGCGCGGGCGCGTTGCACGTCATTGAACGCATCCACCACCGGCTGCGGCGGCGAGACCTTCAACAGCTGCACCTGCATGATGGTGATGCCGCCTTTATAGTCATCGAGCATGGCTTGGATCAGCTCGGCCGCCTCGGCTTCGATTTGCGAGCGTTTTTCGGTGAGGATGGGCTGGATTTCCATCTTGCCGACCACTTCGCGGATCGCGCTTTCCGACACCAGCTTCACCGTGAATTGCGGATTGCGGATATTGAAGAGAAAATCCACCGGGTCTTTCACGCGCCAAAACACCGAGAAGTTGAGATCGACGATGTTCTCGTCGCCGGTCAGCATCCGGCCTTCCGAAGCCTCGCCGTCTTCTTCATATTCGTTGTGGCTGCCTTCGCCGATTTGCAGCTGGTTCACCGTGGTCACGTCGGGCAGCAGCGCGGTTTCGATCGGTACGGGGAGGTGATAATGCAGACCGGGATTTTCCACCCGCACCACCTTGCCAAAGCGCAGCACGACGCCGGCTTGGTTTTGCGAAACTTGGTAGAAACCGCTCGCGAGCCACAGCACGGCGAACACCATCGCGACAACGCCCCATAACTGGCGTGTACCGCCGCCTTGCGGGCCGCCGGGGAAAGCTTTTTTCAAGCGCTCGCGCCCTTTGCGGATCCACTCATCGACATCCACCTCGGGCGGAGCCGGCGGGCCGCTGGGCTTTTTGCCGGGATTGTTAGGATTGCTGCCCCAGGGGCCGTTATTGTTCCAGCTCATGTCTTTTCCTAATTGTCATGCCCGCGCAGGCGGGCATCCACGAAGCCTAGCAGAGTTTTTGTTGCCTGTCGTGGACCCCCGCCTTCGCGGGGGTGACAGTTTTCTTTTGTCAGCAGAAGGTTTAATAATCTTATTCGGAAAAAGGAAGACATTTATGTTTTTTGGCAAAAAACCCGCCAGCGAAGACGAAATCCGCAAGGTTTTAAGAGCTTTGCCGCATCCACGCGGTGAAACGCTGGGTGCGCTGGATTTAGTAGAAGGCGTGGTTTTAAAAAAAGGCGAAGCCACCTTTGTTTTGAAACTGGAAGAGGGTGATCAGGATTTGGTTCCGCAATTGCGTGCGGCGGCGGAAGGAGCGGTGAAAAAGCTTCCTGGTATCACCTCGGCGCGGGCGGTGTTCACGGCCGCGAGCAAAACCGCCGCCCCGCGCAAGGCGCCAAGCACCTTCAGCGCCAATCATCTGGGTAAAATCATCGCCGTGCTTTCGGGCAAGGGTGGGGTAGGCAAGTCGACCGTCGCCGCCAATCTCGCCGTGAGCCTGGCGGAGCAAGGCCTGCGCGTGGGATTGCTCGATGCCGATATCTTCGGCCCCTCGGTGCCGCGCCTATTCGATTTGAACGAGAAGCCCGTCACGCAAAACGGCAAGCTCGTGCCGCTCGAGAAGCACGGGCTTAAAATCATGTCGATCGGTTTCATCGTCGATGCCGATATGCCGGTGATCTGGCGCGGCGCGATGGTGCAAAAAGCCATTCGGCAACTGATCGAAGACGTGGCTTGGGGCCAGCTCGATGTTTTGGTGCTCGATATGCCGCCCGGCACTGGCGATGTGCAGCTGACTTTCGCGCAAAGTACGAATTTAGCGGGTGGCGTCATTGTTTCCACGCCGCAAGACCTCGCGCTGATCGATGCGCGCAAGGCCATTGCCATGTTCCGCCGCCTGGAAGTACCGATTTTGGGCGTGATCGAGAATATGAGCGGCTTTATTTGCCCCCATTGCGGTGAAGAGACCGATATTTTTGGCCATGGCGGCGCGCAAAGCGAAGCGCAAAAGATCGGCGAAGAGTTTTTGGGCGCCATTCCGCTCGATCTGCGTTTGCGCGAGACCTCCGATAGCGGCACACCGATCACCGTGGCCGAGCCCGGGCATAAAATTGCCGAGGCGTTCCGCCGCATTGCCGCGCGGGTGTGGGAAAAGGCCGCGCCGCCAGCCGCACGGACCGCGCAATCGTGATCTACCAGCTTAGCGCCAAGGCTTTGCCGATCACGGATTGGAATATTTTCCGTTTTTTACCCTCGCATGAGCTTGGCATCGGCATTTGGCTCGCGGGAACCGCGCTTTTGATCGTGTTTTTGGCGCGCATGGCCTATGGACGGAACCCTTCGCGCCTTACGGCGCTGCTTTTGCCATCTTTGCTCTATCTTGGCGTATTCATCTTCACCTATCAGGTGATCGACGAGGTGGCGATGAACCTCGAGCATCCCTACAACCTTCTGCATCACGGGCGCTTTTCCATGAGCCGCGATGCGATGGTGGATGGCACGGTGGAAGCCGTTTTCTATCTCCTGCACACGCCCTTCGCCTTCACGCCCGCGCTGCTCATCGTCGGCAATTTTCTAATCTGCTTTGTGATTGGCTGGCTGCATCTCTTTGCACTATGGAAGTCAAAGCTGTTTTCGGGCCGCTCGCACGGGCTAATGCCGCTCTCCTTGATAGCTTCCAGCTTTTATTTGGTCGGGCTGGTTTCGAACGGCTTCGGCAACAGCCTTTTATCATTGGTATTTATGCTCGCGCTCATCGCGCAAGTGAAGGAAAGGCCGATACGCGCCCTGGGCCTCGGCGCTTTGCTGCCGCTGATACGGCCCGAAGGCATCGTGTGGGCGGGGTTGAATGCGTTGGCGACCGTTTTATGTACGCGTGAGCCGTTGCGGCTTCTCAAAAGACCCAAGTTTTATCTTGCCGCCCTCGCGCCCTTGGCCGCCGCGGCGCTCTATTTCGGTCTTTATAAAATCTTCTATGGTCATTTTCTGCCCACGCCGATGCTGTTCAAGGCAACGGCGATAGGCAAGCTTGAAAATTTGAATTGGCAGCTGGCGAGCTTTGGCCTCGATACGCTGTGGAAGAATTATATCGTGCTCAAGGTGCTGGCGGTATTCGTGCCGGCAGTGGTGCTAGTTCCGCTTTTCTTCCGCCGGCTTAAATCACGGGGAGATGGTTTTATTTCCAAGCTCTTCGCGGGTTTTTACCGCCGGGCGGCCGAGCTATTTTTGCGCGGGCAGTTACACGAATTCAAGGTGCTGGCGGTTTATTTTGCGCTTTCCGCGTGTTTGATGGTGGGCTGGCTGCTCACCAACTTCACCTATACCAATCCCATCGACCGCTATTATCTGATTTTCTTCCTGTGCCTTACGCTATTGGCGGTAAAAATTCTCTCCGTTGCGCTTAGCGATGCGGCGGTTGCCAACGCCCTCGATTTTTACGCCAAGGGCCTCGCGCCTCATTCGCAAAAACTGCGCTATCTGGCTTGGGCCGGCATCGTGCTGTTCCTGGTATTCGATATTCCGCAGCCGGGCGACATAGATGTGCGCAATCACTGGCTTTATAACCGCAAGAACATGGCCATGGCCGGGATGGTGACAGAAAAACTTCTGCCGCCTGACCTCACGCTCGCGGCATCCGAGATGAATACCTTTGGCCTCATGATCGACCGGCCGGTAGAAGATTTTTGGGGCTATAGCAACCGCGCCATCGCCACCGCGCGGCTTTGCGCCGAGAACGAGATCAAGGCGGTGAGGGGGCTTTTCCTGCAAACCAAGCCGGATGTTTATTTTTATCATTGGTTCACGGAATTTCCCGGCGACCATACCTATGCGAATATCGAGGAGAGCTTCGTCCAATCGCGCCACTCGCATGCCAATTTCAAATTCAGCCGGTTGACGGATATCGGGGCCATTTTCCAGGCCTATGACGCGGTGATCCTAAAATTCCCCGATGCGCAGGTGGCCTATCTCGTTGCGCGGGCGAAGACACCGGCGCTTTTAAAGAGCCTTCGCGAATCTGGCTTTGCGCTCGATAAATCCCGTAAAGTGGATCCGCGCCCGTTCCGCGATGAAAAACTTCGCCCGTTCCACGCTTGTTAACGCCGTATGGCCCTATGCGCTTCTCGCGCTTGCGGCGGCGCTGGCCTATCACAATATTTTTCCTAACGGATTCTTGTTTGACGATGAATTCTTGCTGGTGAAGAACGACTATCTTCGCTCCTGGAAGCATCTGGGCGATATTTTTATTTCTAGCACCACGGCGGGGTTTGGCGGCACGGATTCCTTCTATCGTCCGCTACAAATTTTCGCTTATTGGCTGGTGACGCAGCTTTTCGGCTTTTCGGAAACTTCTTTCCACGCGTTGAACCTCACGCTGCATGCCGCCAATGCCTGTTTGATGTTTGCGCTGGCGAAGAAGCTGCGTTTCCAGCCCATTGCGGCCCTGATCGCGAGCGTTTTGTGGGCGGTGCACCCCATCCACACCGAAGCCGTGACCTATATGAGCGCCACGGCCGATACGTTGAGCACGCTTTTCATCCTGCTCACGCTGCTAGCCTGGGATGGCGAAGAAAGAGGCAAGAAAATCACTGCCGGCGTATGTTTTGTCCTGGCTTTGCTCTCGAAAGAAACCGCGATCATCGCGCCGGCATTGTTGATCTTGGTTTTGACGGTGCGCGACGGCTGGGATCGGCAGCGCATCTTAAAAATCTGGCCGCTTTGGCTCATCGCCGCGATCTATCTTCTCTTGCGGCTCACGCTGTTTAACTTCAACAACGACTTCAATTTCTACAAGGCCGAGAATATCTACACCGGAAGTATTTTTGTTCGCTTCTGCAGCTTCCTTGCGACCCTGCCGGATTATATTCAAACGCTGATCCTGCCGTTCGATCTGCACATGGAGCGGCCGAGCAAAGTTTACACCACGCTTTTTATGCTGCAGCCGCTTATCGGCTTAGCGATCGTCGTTAGTGCGGGCGCGCTCATCATCTTCAGCTTCAAGCGCCGTGATAATCCGGTTTTACGGGTGCTTGGCTTTGGCGCGGCGTGGTTTTTCGTGAGTTATTTTCCTTGCAGCGGAATTATTATACCGGTGAACGCCATTTTTCTCGAACATTGGATGTATCTCCCCATCATGGGCGTCTTTTTAGCTCTGGGTGAAGTATTGGCGACACCGCTGAAGGGCGAAACGGCTCGCATCACTGGTTTAATTGTCGTGGGCGTTCTTGGATTCACGCTTCTATTGGTTACCTGGAAGCAGAACGAAGTCTGGCGCAATCCTTTTTCCTTCTATGGGCATATCCTGCAATTCGAAGAAGGCTCGGCGCGGCTGCACAACAACCTTGCGATGGCTTATACCGATATTGAGCGGGATGATCTTGCTTTCGCGCATTATCAAAAAGCCATCGCGCTCGAAGACCGCTATGCGCAAACGCATTATAATCTTGGCCGGCTTTATCTAAAACAAGGCCGCACGGCTGAAGGCGCCGCCGAAATGAAGCGCGCGCTGGAAATCGATCCGAAATTCGAGCGGGCCACTCAGATCCTGCAGCAGTTAAAAGCTGACTAAGGGCGTTGGCTGAAAATGCTTCTAATAAGCCTGCCACCCATTGTGGCGATTGCGGCAATGCCATCTTCCGGCTGATCTTTCGGAGCGTCCTGCAGCGGTGGTTTAATGGCATACATTTCCGCGCGCGCTCTTTCTTCGCGCTGCCTGGCATCGAGCATATAAGGCTGTAATTTTGCGTTGATGGTGCGGGGATCGTCGTGAAGCACATCGATATCCGCCCCATGCTTTTTGGGGCCGATTAAATAGAAATCCGGCCGCCCGGTGGTAAGGTGACCATTGACGAAATCGCTGATCTGCTTGGGTGTGGGCCCGGTATTGTCCTTGGGCAGGGCAAGAACGCTCTGGCTGTTGGCTTCGAAGAGCACATGCGTGTAGTCCTGTGCCGCGGCATAGTGGGGCTGGTAGGCGCGCGGATCGGAGAGGGAAATATATTTGTCGGGCATAATCGTTCCTTTTGAAGGAAACGATTTTATCAAGCACGCTTTATCAAGCCGTTAATGCCGTAAAAACCCGTATTTAAGCGGCTTTAGCAAGGATCGGCTTGGTGACTTCGGTGAGGTCTTTCACCGCCTTCACCGAGGCATCGAACATGGTTTTTTCTTCCGCCGTGAGCTGAAGCTCCACGATGCGCTCGATGCCGCCGGCGCCGATCACCGTGGGCACGCCCACATACATATCCTTCACGCCGTATTGGCCGGTGAGCCAGGCGGCGCAAGGCAGCACGCGCTTTTTGTCTTTGAGATAGCTTTCCGCCATCGCGATCGCCGAAGCCGCTGGGGCATAGAAAGCCGAGCCGGTTTTGAGTAGCGCCACGATCTCGGCGCCGCCATCGCGCGTGCGCTTAACGATCGCGTCGATCTTTTCCTGCGTCGTCCAGCCCATTTTCACGAGCTCGGGCAAGGGAATGCCGGCCACCGTGGTGCAGCGCGTGAGCGGCACCATGCTATCGCCATGGCCGCCAAGCACGAAGGCGGAAACGTCTTCCACCGAGACCTTGAATTCCTGTGCCAAGAAGGTGCGGAAGCGCGCGCTATCCAGCACGCCCGCCATGCCCACCACCTTATTATGCGGCAAGCCGCAGACCTGCTGCATCACCCACACCATCACATCGAGCGGGTTGGTGATCACGATCACGAAGGCGTTGGGCGCATGCTGTTTAATATTCTGGCCCACGGTTTTGATGATGCCGGTGTTGATGCCGATCAAATCATCGCGGCTCATGCCCGGTTTGCGCGGCACGCCTGCCGTGACGATGATCACATCGGCGTCTTTCATCGCGGCGTAATCGGTGCTGCCGGAAAGGGCGCTATCGAAGCCTTCCACCGGCGAGGTTTGATAAAGATCCAGCGCCTTGCCCTGCGGCACGCCATCCATCACGTCGATCAGCACGATATCGCCAAGCTCTTTAAGCCCCGCGAGCAAGGCGAGCGTGCCGCCGATTTGTCCCGCGCCGACAAGGGCGATTTTTCTACGTGCTGAGGGCATGAATGACTCCGTGAGAGGAATTGTGCGGGAAGGATAGTTACGGGGTGGCGGCCTGTAAAGCCTGCCAGAAATCGACCGCTTGCTTGGTTTCCGCTACATCGTGCGCGCGGATGATCTGCACGCTTTGGCCAATAGCCACGCGCGCGGCAACGAGCGAGCCGGGAAGGCGATCTTGGGCTTTATCAATGCCTGCCAGAGCGCCGATGAAGCTTTTGCGCGAGGCGCCGATCATCAGCGGTACGCTAAGCTGGTGAAACACCGAGGCCCGGCGCAGCAAAACCGCGCTATGCGCGGGGGTTTTGCCAAAACCGATGCCGGGATCGACGATGATATTTGCTTTGCTGATGCCCGCTTCCTCGCACGCGGCGATGCGCTCCTCGAAATAATCATAAATGTCGCATTCTACCCGCGCGTATGTGGGGTTTTTCTGCATGGTCTCTGGCGTGCCCTGCATGTGCATAAGGACCACCGGCAGTTTTGACTCCGCCGCCGCCTTCATCGCGCGCGGATCGTGGGTGAGGGCAGTTACATCGTTGATGATGGAGGCTCCGGCTTTGATCGCGGCTTCCATGGTGGAGGCGTTGCGCGTGTCGATCGAGATAAACACGCCGCGCTTTTTAGCCTCGGGCGCGATTTCTTTTATCACAGGCAAAACACGTTTTTGCTCTTCCTCGGGCGATAGGGGTGTGGCGGAGGGACGGGTGCTTTCCCCGCCGATATCCAGGATGGCCGCGCCGCCGTTGATTAGATGAAGAGCGCGCTCTACCGCCTTCTCAAAGCTAAAAAATTGCCCGCCATCGGAGAAGCTGTCGGGGGTGACGTTCAGAACCCCCATGATCACGGGCGGCGTGGCGGCAAAAGGCAGGGGCGCGGGCTTCAACAGAACCGGCGCATCGTCGGCGGGAAGGATTTCGTCGGTATAGGCGCCGCCGCTTTTATGCGTGACTTGCACATGCGAATAGGCGATCAGATTTTCAACGAACCACTGCGCCTGCCAATTCTGTACGGCGAGCGCGGCTTCCTGGCCGAAGAACAAACCCGTAGGGCTGGCATAGGTTTTCACGCCGCTCATTTCTTCTTTTCTTTCGCGATCAAGAATTTCAGTTTCTGCACGGCGTTACGTTTCAAAAGCTCCGGCCCGGCGGAAGCGGGGCCTTGGATAGTGGCTTCAACGCCGGTTATCGGGTCGATGGCGGTGACCTTCACCACATGCCCGGCGGGGGTAATTTCGAAAAGCACTTCGCGTTTTTCGCCCATGCCTGCAGTGGATCATGAAAAACCTTCAAAAACAACGTAAAGCAGGGCTTTTCGCAGGTGGGCGCCTTTGTTACTGTAACGGCGAATCTAAAGGGTTTTCATGGATATTGTTGCTCTCGCTGCCGATCACCGCGGCTTTGCCCTCAAGGGCCAGCTTACCTCGGTTGTGCGCGACTTGGGCTATATGCCGCTCGATCTTGGCACCAACTCAGCCGAGCGCGTGGATAGCCAGGATTTCGCGGTCGCCGCCGCTAAAGCCTTGAAAGACGGCAAAGCGCATAAGGCGATCATCATCTGCGGCTCGGGCAACGGGATTGCCATGGCCGCCAATCGCTTTCCGCATGTGCGCGCGGCGATCTGCCCGCATGTAACGGCGGCGAAGATGGCCCGCCAGCATAACGATGCCAACACATTGGTATTGGCGGCCGATTTCATGGGCTTCGATCTGATTAAAGATTGCGTCGAAACCTTCCTTAAAACCGATTTTCTGGGCGGACGCTACGCCGATCGCGTGGCCCGCCTCACCGCACTTGATCCAAAAAAACTATAAGGAGTGTACGAATGGCTTTTCCGGCAACTGCAGCGAAACAGGACAACGCAATGAGCAATTCCTTCTTCGATAAATCGGTCAAAGACGCCGATCCCGCGCTTTATGAATCCCTGAAAAACGAGCTTAAGCGCCAGCAGGATCAGATCGAGCTCATCGCCTCCGAAAATATCGTCAGCCGCGCGGTGCTGCAGGCGCAAGGCTCCGTGCTCACCAACAAATATGCCGAAGGCTATCCCGGCAAGCGCTATTATGGCGGCTGCGAGATGGTGGATATCGCCGAAAGCCTGGCGATCGAGCGCGCCTGTAAACTATTCGGCTGCGGCTTTGCCAATGTGCAGGCCCATTCCGGCGCACAAGCGAACCAAGCCGTGTTTCTCGCGCTCTTGCAGCCGGGCGATACCTTCATGGGCATGGATTTATCGGCGGGGGGCCACTTAACGCACGGCGCTTCAGTCAATCTCTCCGGCAAATGGTTCAAAGCCGTGACTTATGGGGTACGCAAGGAAGATGGCCTGATCGATATGGAGCATGTCGAGAAAATGGCCAAGGAGCATAAACCGAAATTGATCCTCGCCGGCGCCTCGGCCTATCCGCGCGTGATTGACTTCGCCCGCTTCCGGCAAATCGCCGACAGCGTGGGCGCATACTTCATGGTCGATATGGCGCATTACGCGGGTCTGATCGCGGGCGGCGTCTACCCATCGCCGCTACCGCACGCGCATGTCACCACCACGACCACGCATAAAACCCTGCGTGGCCCGCGCGGCGGGTTGATCCTCACCAATGACGAGGCGCTGGCCAAGAAAATCAACTCCGCGATTTTCCCAGGCCTGCAGGGTGGCCCGTTGATGCATGTGATCGCCGCCAAGGCGGTATGCTTTGGCGAGGCGCTGCAGCCTTCGTTTAAAGTCTATGCCCAAAACGTGCTCGATAACGCGCGCGTGCTGGCGCAAACGCTGCTGGGTGACGGCTTCGGCGTGGTCTCGGGCGGAACCGACAGCCATATCGTGCTGCTCGACCTCACGCCCAAGGATATGACCGGCAAGGACAGCGAAAAGGCGCTCGAGCGCGCGGGCATGACTTGCAACAAAAACGCCGTGCCCTTCGATCCCAAGCCGCCGATGGTGACGTCGGGCATTCGCTTGGGCTCGCCGGCGGCAACCACGCGCGGTTTTGGTCAGCAGGAGTTCCGCCAAATCGGCAACTGGATTGGCCAAGTGCTGGACGGCTTGCGGCAAAATCCCACCGACAACAGCGGGATTGAAAGCCGCGTGCGCGGCGAGGTGCTGTCGCTGTGCCAGCGTTTCCCGATCTACAGCTCGGAATCAAGGTAAGCCCATGCGTTGCCCTTTCTGCGGGCATGAAGAAAGCCAGGTGAAGGATAGCCGACCGACGGAGGACAACTCTTCGATCCGGCGCCGGCGCCAGTGCGAGCAATGCGGCGGCCGTTTCACCACGTTCGAGCGCGTGCAGCTGCGCGAGCTCACGGTGATCAAAACCAACGGCGACAAAGAGCCGTTCGAGCGCGAAAAACTGGTGCGCTCGATGAAAATCGCTTTGCGCAAACGCCCGGTGGACGAAGAAAAGATCGAGCAAGTAGTCAACGGCCTCGTGCGCCAGCTGGAATCCTTGGGCGAAAGCGAAATCACCACCAAGCAGATCGGCCAATTCGTGATGGATGCGCTGCTGGCGCTCGATCATGTGGCTTATGTGCGCTATGCCTCGGTCTACCGCGATTTCCGCGAGCCCGACGACTTCAACGAATTCATTGATAACCTGCGGCAGGATAAGACAGCCTGATGGATTTCCGGGTTTACGATCGCGTCAAGCTCCTTTCCGATAAATTCGGTCTGGCCAAGGTCCAGCCTGGTGCGGTCGGCTGCATCGTCGAGGATTTTGAAGACGGAAATTTCGAAGTCGAATTCTGGGATGAAAAAGAAGTGCCTTACGCCCGTATCGTCGTGACCAAATCCGATATCCAGCTCTTCAAGCGTTTATAGATATGCGGCACGACGACATCTATATGGCCATCGCATTGGATTTAGGCCGCCGCCTGCTGGGGCGAACGGCGCCCAACCCGGCCGTGGGCTGCGTGATCGTCAAGGACGGCAAGATCATCGGCCGCGGGCATACCCAAAAGGGCGGGCGCCCCCATGCCGAGACCGAAGCTTTGAAAGAAGCAGGCGCCGCCGCCAAAGGCGCCACGGTTTATGTGTCTTTGGAGCCCTGCGCGCATGAGGGCAAAACCGGTTCCTGTGCTCAGGCGCTGGTGAAAGCGGGCGTCGCCCGCGTGGTTGCGCCGCTGGAAGATCCCGACCCGCGCGTGAGCGGCAAAGGATTTCTCATGCTCAAAAAAGCGGGTATCGAAGTTGTTACCGGCGTGCTTGCTGAGCAAGCCGAGGCGGTTCATGAAGGATTTTTGAAGCGCGTGCGCGTTGGCCGCCCCATGTTCACCTTCAAGATCGCCTCCAGCATGGATGGCCGCATCGCGACCGCCAAAGGGGAAAGTTGCTGGATTTCGGGTGAGGTGGCGCGCGCCTATGCGCATCTTCTGCGCGCCAATCACGACGCCATCATGATCGGCATCGGCACCGCCATAGCCGACGATCCTTTGCTCACCTGCCGCTTGCCGGGCATGGAGGCGCATTCGCCGATCCGCATCGTGGTGGATCGCAAATTACGGCTTCCGCTCGAGTGCCAGCTGGTGCGCACGGCCCGCCAAGTGCCGCTTTGGATCGTTACTTCGGATAAGCAGGATGCCGATCTCGTGGCGCAGTATGAAAAAGCGGGGGTAAAAATCGTTTCCGTGCCCGCCGATGAAGAAGGCTATACCGATCCTAACGTCACCGCCCGCAAGCTCGGCGAACTTGGCCTCACGCGCGTGCTGGTCGAGGGTGGGGCGCATCTCGCCGCCGCTTTTTTCCGCGAAGATTTGATCGACCGTATCGATTGGGTGACCGCGCCATTTTTGATGGGCGCCGATGGCTTGCCGGCGGTGCAGACGTTAAACCGGGCGTCTTTAGCCGACCATCAACGATTTAAGAGCCTTTCCAGCCGCAAATTGGGCGACGACAGGCTGGAAAGATACGTGCGGGCTAAGGTATAACTAGCCCCATGTTTACCGGCCTTATCCAAGATCTTGGCACCGTTGCCGCGGTTGAAAAAACCGCGAGCGACATGCGCCTTACCATCGCGGCGAAAAGCTTGCCGATGGAAGGGCTTATTTTGGGCTCTTCCATCGCCTGCAACGGCGTGTGCCTTACCGTGACTGCTCTCAAAGGCCCGGAATTCACCGTGGAAGCCTCGGCAGAAACCTTGGCTAAAACCACGCTCGGTAGCGTAGCCAAAGGCGCGCGGATCAATTTGGAGCGGCCCTTGCGCATGGGCGATGAGCTGGGCGGGCATATTGTTTCCGGACATGTGGATGGGGTCGGGGTATGCACGGCCATCAAACCTGAGGGCGAAAGCCACCGCTTTTCATTTAAGGCGCCAAGCGAGCTGTTGCCGTTTATCGCGCCTAAGGGTTCGATTACTCTTGATGGTGTGTCGCTTACTGTAAACGAAGTACAGGGAAGCATTTTCGGCGTGAATATCATCCCTTTCACCTATGCCGGCACGCGCTTTGGCAAAATGCAGGAGGGCGACAAGGTCAATATCGAGATCGATATGTTGGCGCGCTATATCGCGCGGCTGCAAGGCTTCATGCTGCGCGAGGCGGGCGAATGAGCGCAGTCATTAAAACCAGCTTCCACGATGCCATCTCGCCGCCCGAAGAAATCATCGCGGCCGCGAAGCAAGGCCGCATGTTCATTCTCGCCGATGATGAAAGCCGCGAGAATGAGGGCGATCTGATTATTCCGGCGGGCGCTTGCACGCAAGAAGCGGTGAATTTCATGATCCGCCATACTGGCGGCATCATTTGCCTTGCCATGGATAGGGCGATGGCGGGCCGGCTCAATCTCAAGCCCATGGTGCAGGATAACGCCAGCCGCCATCAAACGCCTTTCACCGTCTCGATCGAGGCGCGGGAAGGGGTGACTACCGGTATTTCTGCCGCTGATCGTGCCCGCACCATCGCCGCGGCGATTAATCCACATGCGCAGCCCGACGATATCGTGAGCCCCGGCCATGTGTTCCCGCTCGTGGCTAAGGATGGCGGCGTGCTGGTGCGCGCGGGCCATACCGAGGCGGCGGTCGACGTCATGCGCGCGGCAGGTCTTCCGCCTGCGGCGGCGATCAGCGAGCTTATCAACGAGGACGGCACCATGGCGCGCCTGCCCGAGCTGGTAGCGTTCGCGCAGAAGCATGGGCTGAAAGTTGGTACCATCGCCGATCTCATCGCTTATCGGCGCCGCACCGAGACGATCGTAGAAAAACGCCTCAGCACCGATTTCCATACCGTGCATGGCGGCGACTTTAAGCTCCATATCTATATAAATCGCATCGCCTATGCCGAGCATGTGGCACTGGTGAAAGGCGATGTGCGCGGCACCGAGCCGGTATTGGTGCGCATGCATGCGCTGAATGTGCTGGATGACGTGCTGGGCGATATCAGCCACGGTCGCGGCGGCGAGATTCAAGCCGCGATGCGCATGGTGGCGGAAGAGGGGCGCGGCGTGGTGGTTCTGTTGCGCGAGATGCAGGCAACGAATCTTTCACAGCGGCTTTCCACCGAGCCGGAAGACGAAAAGAGCCCGCCGCCCTTACGTGATTATGGTGTCGGCGCGCAGATCCTTCTTGATTTAGGCGTGAAAAACATGATCCTCCTCACCAACAACCCGAAAAATGTCATTGGGCTTGAGGGTTACGGGCTTAGCATCCTTGGCCACAAGCCGATCCGCCGTTCCTAAAGGAATTGTATGACGCTCCTGTCTAAAGCCCACATCATGATCGTGGAATCTGCCTACTATCCCGATATCGCGTCGGAGATGATCAAAGGCGCGACGCAAGCCCTCGATCAGGCGGGTGTTTCCTATGAGCGCTTCGAGGTGCCGGGCGCGCTCGAAATTCCGGCGGCCATCCTTTACGGCGTCACCATGAAGCAATATCACCCGGCGCGCCGCCGCTTCGACGGCTATGTGGCGCTGGGTTGCGTGATCAAGGGCGAGACAAATCATTTTGATATTGTTTCGCAAGAAAGCGCGCGCGGGTTGCAGAACCTTGCGACCAAATACGCCGTAGCCGTGGGAAATGGGATTATCACCGCTTATAACCGCGAGCAGGCGCTGGCCCGGGCCGCAAGCACGGGTAAGAATGTCGGTGGCAGCGCGGCGCGCGCTTGCCTGGCTATGATCGGGATCAAAGGCCGGCTTGGCCTTTATCCGCGCGATTAACGCCATGACCACAGCACGCAATTCTTTGCCGGCGCAGAAATCGGCGGCCCGCATGGCGGCGGTGCAGGCGCTGTATCTCATCGAGATCACGGGAAAACCCGCCGATAAAGTGGCGGCCGATTTTCTTTCCGGCCATATCCCCGAAGAGGCGGGGACGCCAGTGGGCGATTTCGACCGCGAGCTATTTATCACCATCATGCGCGATGCGACCCGTCGCCATGAAGAAATCGACGAAGCGCTCAAAGCCAGTCTCGATCCCAAATGGCCTCTGGAGCGGCTTGAAAAGATCCTGCGGGCCTTGTTGCGCGCGGCCACGGCGGAATTATTTGGCCCGGTGGATGCCCCCATCGTAATCAACGACTATATCAATGTGGCGCATGGCTTCTTCGCGGGTAAAGAACCCGCGCTGGTCAATGCGGTGCTCGATAAAATCGGAAAACGCGTGAAGGCATGAGCGAAAAACTCGGCGAATTTCAGCGTATCGCGAAGTATTTCAAGCCTCTCGCGGCAGGTTTCGCGGGCGCGTTTGGCCTGGGCGACGACGCGGCGGCCTTCGAGATACCTTCCACGCATGAGCTCGTCGCCACCACCGATGCGATGGTGGAGGGCGTGCATTTTTTACGCGCCGATGGTCCGCAAAGCATCGCGCGGCGGCTCTTGCGCAGCAATCTTTCCGATCTGGCGGCCATGGGCGCCGATCCGCACGGCTATTTGCTCGTTACATCTCTGCCGAACGATATCGGGGAAGATTGGCTCGAAACATTTGCCCGCGCGCTTGGCGACGATCAGAAAACCTATGGCGGGCATTTGATCGGCGGCGATAGCGTGCGCACCGATGGGCCGATCACCCTCAGTCTTACTGCCCTTGGCCTGGTGCCCAAAGGCCAGCTGATGCGCCGTAAAACGCGCCAGAAAGTCGGCTCCCAGCCGCTATCGCTTTATGTAACGGGCACAATCGGCGATGCCGCGCTGGGCCTTATGCTGAGCCAGGGCCGTAAATTCGCGGGCCTTACCGCCGAAGAAGAAAGTTATTTAAAGCAGCGGCATTTCACGCCCGAGCCACGCTTGAATATCTCCAAAGCCATTCGCGGCTTCGCCAAAGCCTGCATTGATATCTCGGATGGGTTGGTGGCCGATATCGGGCATATCGCCGAGCAATCTTCGGCGCAGGTAATCCTGCATGCAGGCGATGTGCCGCTTTCAAAATGCGCGCAAAAATTGGTCAAATCCAACCCGGATTTGTGGGAAGTGCTACTCACCGGCGGTGAGGATTATGAGCTCGCCTTCGCGATCGAGGCGCAGGAAGAATCTCTGCTTACCATCGTTGGTTCGAAAGTTAACGTACCCTTAACAAAGATCGGCACGCTACAGCTCGGCACAGCCGGGGATGTTCAGGTACTAGATCAAGAAAGCCGCGTTATTCCACTAAAACAAAGAGGATGGGTACATTTCTAGGTAATTTTAAGGGCCTATTCAGGCTTCAGTTTTAAGATCAAAAGCATACCAACACTTTTGGAGTTGTTATGCGTGATCTAGGGTTTCGATCACTAGTCATTTTATTCGCCGCCGTTTTCGCGCTCGCGGGCACGCCTGCGCATGCGGAAGGCCATGGCGGCGCGCCCAAACACAAAGCCAAATCCACGCTCACGATGAGCGATGAAGCTTATTACATTACCATGGCGCCGATGGTGCTGCCGGTGATCAACGAGCACGGCATCCGCGAGGTGGTGTCGATGATCGTGGCTCTGGAAGTGAAAGAAGAAAAAGACAAAGACCAAGTCAACAGTTTGGTGCCGCGCCTCAATGACGCTTATATGCGCGCGCTTTATGGCCGGATCGACAGCGCGGTTTACCGCAACGGCCAATTCCTTGACGTGAACAAACTGAAAACGAAACTGACCTTCGTGACTGACACTATTGTCGGCAAGGGCAAGGTTCAGGAAGTGCTGATTCAGGGCGTCAATCAGCGCGCTTACAACTAAATCTCACTTAAAACCTTGACCTTTCCAGGGGGCTTTGCCAAAGCTTGAAGCCCCTTACGCAGGCCCTTGTCCAAGGGCCTGATATTTCAACACCTTTGGAAGGTCTCCCATGTTCCTGGAACACGCATATCAGATCGTTTTCGCCTGCGTGGCGGTCGCCATTCTTTACAGCTTGATCACCGCGGGCGCCATCTTCCGCGCCCCCGCCGGCAACGCGCGGATGCAAGAGATCGCCAAGGCCATTCAGGAAGGCGCTTCGGCCTATCTCAACCGGCAATATTCCACCATCGCCATCGTCGGCGTCGTGGTAGCCGTGGTGCTGTGGCAAACGCTTGGACTGCATGTGGCGATCGGCTTCGTGCTGGGTGCCGTGCTTTCCGGTTTGGCCGGTTATATCGGTATGAATGTTTCGGTGCGCGCCAATGTGCGCACGGCAGACGCCGCGCAATGCGGCATGCCGGCGGCTCTGGATATCGCCTTCAAATCCGGCGCCGTGACCGGCATGCTGGTGGTGGGCCTCGGCCTTCTGGGCGTCGCGGGTTATTACTACTTCCTTGATACCTATGTGGTTCTCAACAATACCAAGGAAGAGCTGCGGGCGGTGCTGGAAGCCCTGGTAGGCCTTAGCTTCGGCGCTTCGCTGATTTCGATCTTCGCGCGTTTAGGCGGCGGTATTTTCACTAAAGGCGCCGATGTGGGCGCCGACCTTGTCGGCAAGGTGGAAGCCGGCATTCCCGAAGATGATCCACGCAACCCCGCCGTGATCGCCGACAACGTGGGCGACAATGTGGGCGATTGCGCCGGCATGGCCGCCGATCTGTTCGAAACCTATGCGGTGACGATCGTGGCCACCATGCTGCTCGGCGCCATCTTCTTTACCGGCACCACGCAAAGCGTGATGATGATGTATCCGCTGCTTATTGGCGGCATTTGCATCGTCACCTCGGTAATTGGCACCTTCTTCGTCAAGCTCGGCAAATCGGAAAATATCATGGGCGCGCTTTACCGCGGGCTTATCGTTTCCGCGATTTTGTCGGCCGCGGCGATTATTTACATGACCTATCAGTCGTTCCCCGGCGCCGGCATCAAATTCGCCGATGGCAGGCTGCTCACGGCGCAGGACCTCACCATTTGCGTGGTGGTGGGCTTGGCGGTAACGGGCCTTCTGGTATGGATCACCGAATACTACACCGGTACGGCTTATAAGCCGGTACGCAGTGTGGCCGAGGCCTCGCAAACAGGCCACGGCACCAACGTGATCCAAGGCTTGGCCGTTTCGATGGAAGCCACGGCCGCTCCGGTGATCGTGATCTGCATTGGCATCCTTGTGGCGTTCAATTATGCCGGTCTCTACGGCATCGGTATTGCCGCAACCACCATGCTGGCGCTGGCCGGGATGATCGTGGCGCTCGATGCCTATGGCCCGGTGACCGACAATGCCGGCGGTATCGCCGAAATGTCGCAACTGCCCAAGGATGTGCGCAAGGTGACCGATGCGCTCGATGCCGTGGGCAACACGACCAAGGCGGTGACCAAGGGCTATGCGATTGGCTCGGCTGCCCTGGCGGCGCTGGTGCTGTTTGCATCCTATGTGCAGGATATTCACCACTACTTCCCCAAGGTGAATGTGGTGTTTGAGCTGCAGAACCCCTATGTGGTGATCGGCCTTCTAATCGGCGGTATGCTGCCTTATCTGTTCGGCTCGATGGGTATGACGGCGGTGGGCCGCGCGGCTGGCGCGGTGGTGATCGAAGTGCGCCGCCAGTTCAAGGAAATCCCCGGCATCATGGCGGGCACGGCCAAACCCCAATATGGCGTGGCGGTCGATATGCTGACCAAGGCGGCGATCAAGGAAATGCTGGTGCCGTCGCTGTTGCCGGTATTTGCTCCCGTGGTGCTGTTCTTCGCGATCTATAAAACGGCCGATTTGCAATCGGCCTTCACGGCCCTTGGCGCCATGCTGCTGGGCACGATCGTGACCGGCATCTTCGTCGCCATCTCGATGACATCGGGCGGCGGCGCGTGGGATAACGCCAAAAAGTATATCGAAGAGGGTAACTTCGGCGGTAAAGGCTCGGATACGCATAAAGCGGCCGTGACCGGCGATACCGTGGGCGATCCCTACAAGGATACCGCGGGCCCCGCCGTGAACCCGATGATCAAGATCATCAATATCGTGGCGCTGTTGCTGCTCGCGATTTTGAGCAAGTACATCTAAATAACGGTGTTATCGGTTAAAAAGCCCGGGTCTTAACGATCCGGGCTTTTTTAGTTTCAGATATTTGAGATATTTTGAAGTTATGCAAAAGCACTTCACGGTAGACCGGATAAACGGTTTCGTTATCCATCTCAATCCCGATCGTCCCGAAATACCTGTTTATCTGGGTAAGGCGCAAGCCTTAGATGGCTCTCATTATGCCGTCTTTGCATATCAAGGAGACGGTATGTTGGGCTTGCTTGTTCGCAGCCCCGACGATTTAAGACAAGCAAATGATAAGCAAATTCTCCGCACGGTGATGCGTGGAGCTTATGACCAAATTACCGATACCTCTGTAGAAATAGATTTCTTGTATGATAACCGCCACGTATTCGGTGATATTTATTGGCCAAACTCTCAAAATCAAGAAGCACGCATTAACGTCGGAAACCGTATTTCTGGCGGCGCCTACCACTCGGCGAATGACGAAGTTACAAAACACACACCGTTTCATAGTCTGTGCTGGCATACCGGCTCGAATGCTACGCGCGGCACCATCGTTCGTACGCGCTTGACGGGTGTTCGCGATAATCGCTTTGGCCAATTAGCTAGCTAAATCTATTCAAAAAGCTATTTTGAATTGGCGCCTGACCTTTTAAGGTAGCGGCATGTCAGCCAAAACCGCATGCGTTCTCATTATCGGCAACGAAATCCTCACCGGCCGCACGCAGGATGTTAATCTCGGCCATATCGGCAAGAAGCTGCTGGAAGTGGGGGTGCGCTTGCAGCATGCGCGCGTTGTGCCCGACGTAGCAGAAGAGATCATCCGCAACGTGCAGGAATGCAGCGCTGCCTATGATTATGTGTTCACCACCGGCGGCATCGGCCCCACGCATGACGATATTACCGCCGAGAACGTGGCCAAGGCTTTCAACGTGCCGCTGGAGCCCAATCCCGAAGCCCGTGCGCGGTTGTTGCGCCATTATGGCAGCGAGGAGCATTTGAACGCCGCGCGCCTGCGCATGGCGATGATCCCGCAAGGCGCCGCGCTGATCGATAATCCCGTGAGCACCGCGCCGGGCTTTCGAATCAAGAATGTATTCGTGATGGCAGGGGTGCCGCGCATCATGCAGGCGATGCTGGACGGCATTCTGCCCACGCTGGCCGGCGGGCCACCGATTAAAACCCGTGCCGTGGGCTGCTTCCTGCCCGAAAGCCTGGTGGCCGAAGGGCTTACGGCGCTTGCTTCACGTTATGCCGATTTAGATATCGGCTCCTACCCATACTTCCGCCCGGGCGGGTATGGCCTCAGCCTGGTGGTGCGCGGCAGCGATCTTAAACGCCTTGATCAGGCTGTTTCCGATCTATGCCGTCTGATTGAGAGCTTGGGAGGGAGCCCGGTTCTTCTCGATGAAGAAAGCGCGGACCCAGCGCCTGATAGCCAATCACAAGCACGACGATAATCACCAGCCAGATCAGCCCGTATTTGATGAAGTCGGATTTATTGCGCTGCCAGGCGCGGCCTCCGATCAAGATCAGAAAGCCGGTAAGCGAAATAAGTGAAACCCAAGCGACGGCGTCCATGGGTTTAAGATAGAATTTATTTGCGCTGATTTAAAGGCACAAACGCCCGCTTGGGCTCGCCGGTATAAAGCTGGCGTGGGCGGCCGATCTTTTGGCCTTCGCTTAGCATCTCATGCCAATGGGCGATCCAGCCGGCGGTGCGGGCAAGGGCGAACAGCACGGTGAAGATACTGGTGGGGAAGCCCATCGCTTTAAGGATAATGCCGGAATAGAAATCCACGTTGGGATAGAGCTTGCGCTGGACAAAGTAATCATCCTGCAGCGCGATGCGCTCCAGCTCCATGGCAATGTCAAGCAGCGGGTCGTTCACGCCAAGCTCGCCGAGCACTTCATGGCAGGTTTGGCGCATGATGGTGGCGCGCGGATCGAAGTTTTTATACACACGGTGGCCAAAGCCCATCAGGCGGAAGCCGGAATTCTTATCTTTGGCCTGCTTGATGATCTCGGGGATGCGGTCTTTGGTGCCGATGGCTTTCAGCATTGCTAAAACGGCCTCGTTCGCACCGCCATGCGCCGGGCCCCAGAGCGAGGCGATGCCGGCTGACACGCAGGCATAAGGGTTTGCGCCGGACGATCCCGCCAGGCGCACGGTCGAGGTCGAAGCGTTCTGCTCGTGATCGGCATGAAGAATAAAAATGCGATCCATGGCGCGCGCCAGGATTGGGTTCACCTTATAAGGCTCGGCCGGAACCGAGAACATCATGTTAAGGAAATTCTCGGTATAGCTGAGCTCATTCTTCGGATAAACAAAAGGCTGCCCGACGGAATACTTGTAAGCCATCGCCGACATGGTCGGCATTTTGGCCAGTAGGCGGTGCGAGCAAATTTCGCGTTGGCGCGGATCGTTGATATCCAGGCTGTCGTGATAGAAGGCGGAAAGCGCGCCCACCACGCCCACCATGATCGCCATGGGATGCGCGTCACGCCGGAAACCGTTGTAAAACTCCACCATCTGCTCATGCACCATGGTGTGATAGGTAATGTGCTTGATGAACTCTTCCTTCTGCTTGGCATTCGGCAATTCGCCATGCTGCAGCAGATAAGACACTTCCATGTAATCGCTTTTTACCGCCAACTCCTCGATCGGATAGCCGCGGTGCAGAAGAATTCCTTGCTCGCCATCGATAAAGGTAATGGCGCTCTCGCAGCTGCCGGTGGAGGTGAAGCCGGGATCGAAGGTGAAATAGCCGGTGTCGGTATAAAGTTTCTGAATATCGATGACCTTAGGGCCAACCGAACCCTTCAATACGTTTAGCTTCCAGCTTTTGCCGGTGGCGTCGTCGGTGAGCGTCACCGTTTCACCCGAAGGCTGGGTGTGCTCCATTTTGGGTTTTGCTGCAGGCTGGGTCATGGCTTGGCCGGGGAAAGAGGGCAGATATGCCAAAACGTAGGCTGCCGGTAGTTAAGGCGCCGCTAACGGCGTTGTCAAAACAGGCGCGAAAACGGCAGGAAATATGAATCTTGCGGCCACCGTGGTATTCCTTTAATTAAGCGGCCTAAGCCTCCGTTTTGGGGGCTTTGTTGCCTTTGAAGAATGACCGAAACGATTCACAAAACCGATGCGATCATCGTAGGCGCGGGGCCGGTGGGCCTGTTCGCGGTGTTCGAGCTTGGCCTCAACGATATGAAGGTCCATCTCGTCGATATCCTCGATAAGCCGGGCGGCCAGTGTGCCGAGCTTTATCCCGAAAAACCAATCTACGATATTCCGGCCGTTCCCGTATGCACCGGCGATGAGCTTACGCAAAAGCTCATGGAACAAATCAAACCCTTCAACCCTGTTTTCCATTTGGGCCAGATGGCCGAGAAGCTCGAGAAAACAAGCGAAGGATGGAAGCTCACCACCGATCGCGGCACGGTGATCGAAGCCAAGGTGGTGGTGATCGCGGCGGGCGGCGGCAGCTTCGTGCCCAAAAAACCGCCGATCAAAGGCATCGAAGCCTATGAAGGCCAATCGGTGTTCTATTCCGTGAAGAAAATGGACGCCTTTCGCGGCAAAAACCTGGTAATCGCGGGCGGCGGCGACAGCGCGCTGGATTGGACCATCAATTTGCAGCCTTTGGCCGCCAAATTGGCCCTCATTCACCGCCGCGACGAGTTTCGCGCCGCGCCCGACAGCGTCGCCAAAATGCGCGAGCTGGTGGTGCAGAATAAAATGGCGCTCAAGATCGGCCAGATCACGGGTTTGAAGGGCGAGGGCGGCAAGCTTAGTGCCATCACCATCAAAGACGAGAAGGGCGAGGCAGATTATCCTTGCGATATGTTGCTGGCTTTCTACGGCCTCACCATGAAGCTCGGGCCCGTGGCCAGTTTCGGCATGGCGATGGAGGGCGAGCTGATCAAAGTGGATACCTCTACCTTCGAAACCAACGTGCCGGGGCTATTCGCGATCGGCGATATCAACACCTATCCCGGTAAGATGAAGTTGATCCTTTCAGGCTTCCATGAGGCCGCGCTGATGGCTAAAAAAGCGTTTGAAGTGGTCTATCCCGGCCGCAAATACCGATTCCAATACACAACCTCCAGCTCCGATCTTCAGCAGAAGCTCGGCGTGGATTCAGGCAAAGCGGCGTAATTATGAAGCTTTATGTGACCGATAAAGACGGCAAAGAGCACGAACTCCAAGGCACGGCTGATTGGAGCGTAATGGAAGTGATACGCGAAAACGGCATCGAGCTGCTCGCGCAATGCGGCGGCTCCTGCGCCTGCGCGACGTGCCATGTGTATGTCGATGAAGCCTGGGCCGATAAGCTCACGCCGCCCACGGAAGAAGAAATCGGCATGCTTGATGGCGCCTTCGATGTGCAGAATAACTCGCGCCTGTCGTGCCAGATTTCCTGTTCGCCCGCGCTCGATGGACTTAAAGTGAAAGTGGCGCCGGGGTCGTATTGATTAGCAGGCCTAATTCCAATAGCTTTATACTAACGTTTGATTATGAACTGATTTCTTGGAGATCGAATGAAGCTTGGTCTCGATTATATAAAAAAGAAAATTGCGGCTGATAAAACCGATCCAAGGCAGCGTTTTCTTAATCTTGACGGCTCACGTTATCTCAGTGAGGGTTTGCAACGTTTGTGGACTGTCCCTTATTTGAAGGGCGCGGTTGTTTTAGATTTCGCCGTTTCTGCTTTTGAAGTTTTTGGTCTTCCCGAAAGCCTACAAAATCCGAAAGTCCTTCTCGGTATTCTTGGAATGAATGCTCTTGCTATTCCTGTCTCGCTTTTAGGGCTATCTGTTCTGCGAGACAATGATATGCCGGTTAGCCCGAATTCGGCGATCGATACGACGGGACAACTGGGCCCGGAACCAGATGCTTCGGAAGATATGAGAGGTTATTACAAATTCATTGGCGTTTTTATGGGTGCTGGGCTCCCCATGGCCACGTTTGGAGCTTCCCACTTTATTTTTGAGATACCTTTCTGGGCAAATATAGGGCTTCTCACTATTCCTATGTCAGTTGCCGCAGTTCCCTTTGGAGGATGGTGCCTCTATGCCGCACACAAACTTAAGCGCGGGCATTGGACTATCCACACATCTCCCCCTGCAATAAACGAAGAACCTGCCGGAGTAGCGGAAGAAGATTTGATTAGTATTCCTATCACGAGGAATGTTGAACGGCCCGTTGCACGAAAACCTGCCGCGCCGGCTTTACCTAATAAGAAGCTAGCCGCTTAGGCCGCGCGCATTTCTTTCAGGAATTGCTCAACCTTATCTTTCAGCTGCACGGTTTGATTGTTCAGGCCCGAGATCGCATCCAGCATTTCCTTGGAGGTCGATCCGGTTTCCTCGGCGCCGCGCTCGACCGTCACGATATTTTGGGAAATTTCCTGCGTGCCAGTCGCGGTTTGCGCGATATTGCGGGCGATTTCGTTGGTCGCGGCCGATTGCTCCTCCACCGCCGCGGCTACCGCCGTGATATTGGTGCTGATCTCGTCGATAATACCCATGATCTCGTCCACGGAATCGACCGCCAGCTTGGTCGCACCCTGCATCTCGGCAATTTGCTGGGTGATCTCGCCGGCCGCTTTAGCCGTTTGATTGGAGAGCGCTTTCACTTCCGAGGCCACCACGGCGAAACCCCGCCCGGCTTCGCCCGCGCGGGCGGCTTCGATGGTGGCGTTCAGCGCCAGCAAGTTGATCTGTTCGGCGATTTTGCGAATGACGCCGATGACTTCGCTCACCCGGGCTGATTTTTCCGCCAGGCTTAGCATCGCCTGATTGATGGCCTCGCCTTTGCCGGCGGCGGCCATCGCCACATGGCTGGATTGCTGCACTTTGGATGAAATCTCGCTGATCGAGGCGGTAAGCTCCTCAGCCGAAGCCGCCACATGCGAAGAGGTCTGTGCCGCTTGGGTCGAGGCGGCGGCGACGGCGGTGGAAAGCCGCTTGGTTTCATCGGCAATGCGGTTAAGCCCATGCGCGCTGGCTTGGATTTGCTTGGAAGAGCCCGCCACTTCCGTCACGCCGACGGTGACGCTGGACTCAATCCGGCTCATGGCCAGCTTAAACGCACCCGCGACCTTGCGCAGCGCCTCGGTCGCCCGCGCCATGTTGCCGACTTCGTCTTTGCGGTCTTGGCCGGGAATCGAAATGTCGGTTTCTTGGTTGGTCAGACGTTTCATGGCTGCGATCAGCTCGGAAATCGGCCGCGTGATGGAGTGCGTGATGACGATCAGCATGGCGAGCGTGATAATAATCATCGCCACCGTCGCAGCGATGCTGATGGTTTGGGCTTTTTTATGCGCGTCGATGCGTTTGGTGATCATGCGGCCAAGCTCGCCCTCGGCGGCGCTCCAAAGTTCGGCGCTTGCGCTTAAAGCTTCGGTATATTTTCGATTTAAGTCATCTTTACTCAAGACACGGTATTCATCGGCCAGTATTGTTGTTTCGATGGCCGAGAAAAAAGCACTCGTGGCTTCTATGGCGTCTTTATATTCGGATTCAACGGCCGGTTTCAGCAGGCCGTCCTCATTGCCGGCGAAGCTTTTATCCCGGCCAAGCCGAATGCCATCGAGGATGTTCTCTAGACCGCCCTTCAGCACAAAAAGCGCGATGCGCGTGTCATGGCTCAAACTCCCCGCGCCAAGAGCATTAAATGCTGTGGCATGAATATCGCTCAATACTTTGATCAGACCGGGCGCTTTCATGGTCACCAATTCCATGACGTAATAGGTGTCCACATCGGGATCGAGGGTAAGATTGGAGCGATCGGAAATTTCGCCGATCAGCGCATGCAACTGGCTAAGGGCCTTCGCATGGTCGGAACCGTGAATGGCGGCTGTTATGGCCAGCTCCGTGTTTTGCAGGGTTTGCGGCACAACATAATCCGAGCGCACGGCTTCCTTCTTGAAAGTCTCGAAAGAAGCAAGAATGTCGCGCCCATCGACCTTGCCATTCAAGGCATTGCCGCGGGCTTGCGCCGTAGCGATGGAAACCTCGTGCGCCAAACTCACCAAACGGTTGCCGCCCAGCTCGTTGGCGGAAAAAGTGATCGCGATATTCTTTTCTTCTACGAGCTCATAAAGGAGATAGGCCATGGGAACCAAGGCAAGGAGCACGATGACCGTGGCCTTGATGGCAATGCTGGTGTGCTTGAAAAAATTCATGGGCGCGCTCGCGAAAGGAATCGTTGTCGCGCTCACCCTAATAAGCAACCGTCAACAAAGCGTTATTCCTATCCGCGCATGCAGCACCGCGCGCCGCGAAGGAACGCGGCGGATTTTTCCTACGATCGTATTCGAATGAACCCGCTAGGCCGCGACTTTATATTCGACTTGCTCCGCGTTGAGCGCCTTCTGAAACGAAGGCCGCTTCGACACGCGCGCCAGCAAGTCTTTCGTTTTCGGGCCTAAGGTTACGGGAGCAGGCATCTTCGGCGACCAATTGGCGATCACCGTGAGCAGAATATCGCCCGCCGTGATCTTCTCGCCGCAAAGATAGGCGCGGTTTGCCAGCCGGTTTTCCACGTCCTGCCACAGTGCGTTAATGGCATCGACGTATTTTTTCTGAATCACGTCATAGCCGGGCGTGTCTTTGCCCATTTTCATCATGCCAAACACGCGGCCATAGGCCGGGTGCAGGGTGGAGTTGCAAAACATAAGCTGCTCAAGGGCCTCGGCGCGCTCGAAGCCGCTTTGCGGCAGGAGCGGGCTCTTATGCGTGTCGCACAAATAAACAATTTGTGCGCCGCCTTCGCGCATGGGCTTACCATCGATCTCCAGCACTGGCACGGCGCCGCGCGGATTGACTTTCAAGAATTCAGGGCTGCGCTTGCCATCGGGCCCGTTGGCATTTTCAACCGCATAGGGCGCGCCGATTTCTTCGAGAATGGTGTGAACGGCCATCGAGCAGGCGCCGGGCGAGTAATAGAGCTTATACATGGGAGGTCCTTTCTATGCGGGCGGAAGGGTAGGGCTTAGATAGGGTATACGAAAATGCCCGCCAAGGGGATTACGGCGAAGTATTTTCGCTGCCGCCGCTGTCGATCCCGCCCAGGTGCTTGAAAAAGATACGGAAAAACACGGTATCGCCCGAGCGCACATCGGCGCGTTCGGTGAAGTCGCGCGACCAGGTAATGGCTCCGGTGAAGCATTCGTCTTGGTAGATCAGGCCCACATTGGTGCGCAAGGCGGCGCCGCCACGGGTGCGCAGATCGCGCGTTTGATCAGCGATGAGCGTCCAGTATTTCGTGAAGTTGGATGAAAAGCCGTATTTGATTTCTTCCACCTTGCCAATCGCGCCCGGCGCTACAGTAGGCTGATCGATATAAGTGTATTCAATGTGCGGGCGGAATTCGGGAACGCCGAAATCGGTTTTCACATCATGCTTGCGGGAATTGAGCCCATCTTTGTCGAGACGAAACAGGTAATCAAAGTGCAGCCACGGCCCGGGGTCGAGCAAGATCTCGCCCACATAATCCGAAAAGCGCGTGTCGAGGCCCGAGCCGGTGGGAAACAGCGGGTCGTCGGTGATGCGGTAGTTTTGGCCAATCAACACCTCGCCGGTGCCGCCGCTATCGAAGTTGAACGCGTTGCGCAATCCATAGGCCATGCGCAACCCTTGTTCCTCGGCATCGGTGCCGGGGTAGCGGTTGAGATCAAACAAGTTGGTGGCATCGAATTCCACGTCGACGCTGTCTTCGTTGGGAATATGCCGGTCGCGATCCATCGTGCGCGAAGCGGTGAAGGAGAGTATCGGCTCAACGATATGGCTGAAGGTGTCGTAATGGTTCACGAGCGGGTAGCGCAATGCCGCTTGCCCAATCGGGAATAGGCGGTTGGTTATGTTGTTATCCAGCGTTTGGCCGGGCGCGTTGATATTCGGGAAGTCATCGACCCAGAAAATATCGTCGCGCACATGACCGGTAAGGGCGAGGGCAAAGCCGCCTGGCAGCACCTCGCGGCGTTCCCAGCCGAAATCGACGCCCAGCTTGCGGTTATCGGCGCCGCTGTCGCGCGAGAGGGCCGTGGCGATGCCATCGAACGACCAGCGGCCGCCCAGCGTGCGGTTCGGCTCGCCTAAAGCCGAGAAGCGCATACGCGGCAGCACCAGCGGCGCTTCCGGCTGCGGGCCGGGGCGGTTATTTTGGAAATAGAAAAATTCCAGCGCGCCAAATTGGCGGCCTTTCAAGCCTTCCAGGTAAACCCGGTTGGTGAGGATATCGGCGAGCGGGTTGTTATAGCGCAGCGAATAGCTTTTATCGGTTTGCAGGGCGAATTCGCTGCCGGCGCGGAACACGGGGTCAAGATCGAAGCGTATGAAGCCCACCGCGTGGCCGCGCAGCTGATCTTTTTTGGTCGTGCCGTCATCATCGGTGCGGTCGGTGATCACCAGCGAGGTGGTGGCCTGGATTTCGCCATGCTCGAAGCGCTTGCGCAAGGTATCTTCCCAGCGAACCCCATCGCGTTTGCTGATCGTCGGCCGGAAGGTGATATCGAAATCGGGGCTGAAGGTGTAATAATAGGGCACCGTGGTAAAAGCGCCGAGATTACTGCTGCGCCCGATGGTTGGCGTAAGGAATCCTGAGCGGCGCTTCACCGTTGGATCGGGGTTAGAGAAATAGGGCGTATAAAACACCGGCACGCCCCACATATCGAGCGTAGCGTTGCGGTAAATCAGATCGTGTTTCTCTTGATCATGCGTCACGCGTTCGGCTTTCAGCTGCCATAAGGGCGCTTTTCGCGGATCTTCGGGGCAGAGAAGGCAGGGGGAGAACACGCCTTTGTCGAACAGCGTGTAGCGCCCATTGATGCGCCGCATTTGCCGGGCGGCGAGCAAGGAATTATCCACCATCCGCATACCCACGTCGCTGGCAAAGCCTTGATCGAAGTTGCTGGAAAACGTGGCGTTGTTGGCGAACATAGCCGAGCCGTCGGGCTGCAAGATCCATACCTTGCCGCCCGCCATCACCATGTCGTTCTTCTCGTCGTAGAACAGCGAAGAGGCGCCCAGCATGTTCTGCGCGTCGCTGATTTCGGCGTTGCCGCTGGCGGTAACGGTTTGCGCTTCCTGGTCGTAATCCAGCGCATCGGCGGTGACGAGGTATTTAGCGCTTGGATCAGGCCGCGCAAATTGCGCCTGCACAGGCGAAACCCACAGCACCGTGGCCACCGTTAGTGCGAGCAAAAGGGTTGGAAAGCCACGCGTCTGGTCCATGGCGGCTAAGCTTAATGAAATTCGTTAAATAGACTAAAACGTATCTTCTTTTCTGGATTCGGGCGGGCGCGGTTTTTGCCGGCCAAGGAAATTAGGCAGATCGTTGCCGAAACCCACGGTACCGGCGCCTTGCGGCTGTTGCGGCATAGGCTGCTGTGTCTCGCGCGGCTCGCGGATCGGCTCATGCTGGATGGGAGCGGGCCGCGGCTCGCGCGCTTCTTTGGGCGCGTGCGGCTGCTTGCGATGATCTTGGCGCGGGCCGCGATCACGGTCACGGCCTTTACCGCCATGCCCGCCACCGCTACGGCCATGGCGGCCGCCGCGGCGGTCTTGCTGCTCGGGTGCTGCCGGCATATCGGCCGCAAAGCCTTCGAGTTTGATTTCTTCGATCTCTTTCTTGATCAGCGAAACGATGTTCTGCAGCAGCCTGTCGTCGTCGCCCGAGACGAAGGTGAAGGATTTCCCTTCCGCGCCCGCGCGGCCGGTACGGCCAATACGATGCACGTAGTCATCGGCGCCGAAGGGCACGTCGAAATTGAACACGGCATCTACGCCTTTAATATCAAGGCCGCGCGCCGCCACATCCGAGCAGACCATAAATGGCACAACACCGGCGCGGAATTTCTCGAGCGCTTCATCCCGCTTGCTTTGCGGCAGATCGCCATGCAGGGCCACCACCGAAAAGCCGTGGCGGGTAAGGGATTCCACCAGCGCGCCGATATCGCGCTTACGATTACAGAAAATGAAGGCATTTTTCAGCTGCTCGCGCTGCAGAATCGCGCGAAGGGCCTCGCGTTTGCGGGAGTGCGGCACGCGCAACACGAATTGCTTCACATTTTCCGCCGTGGTCGCTGGCGGCGCCACCGATACTTCCTTGGGATTCATCAAAAACTGCGAGGCCAGTTTGCGGATTTCGGGCGGCATGGTGGCCGAGAAGAATAAAGTTTGGCGCAAGCGCGGCAAAAGCCCGGCGATTTTTTCGATATCGGGAATAAATCCCATGTCGAGCATGCGGTCGGCTTCGTCGATCACAAAAATTTTAATGTCGTGCAAAAGAATTTCGCCGCGCTCGAACAGATCGAGCATGCGTCCGGGGGTGGCGATCAGCACATCCACGCCGCGATCGAGCTTCTTGATTTGGTCGTCCATGCCCTTGCCGCCGGTGAGCAGGGCGGAGGTGAAGTTGAGGTATTGCCCGTATTTCTTGAAGCTTTCATCGACCTGGGCCGCCAGCTCACGCGTGGGCTCAAGGATCAGCGAGCGCGGCATGCGTGCCTTGGCGGTGCCGTTGCTCAAGATTTCGAGCATGGGCAGCGTAAAGGCCGCCGTTTTGCCGGTGCCGGTTTGAGCACAGCCAAGCACGTCACGGCTCATCAGCACGTAAGGGATGGCCTGCTCTTGGATGGGAGTGGGGGTGGTGTAGCCGCGTTCTTCGATGGCGCGCAGCAATTCGGGCTTGAGGCCCAGCTCTTTAAAATCAACCATTAAGCCTTATGTCTCCAATCGCCTATAGGTGACGATCTTGTTTAGTGTTGAGGGAGGCACTTTCCGTTACGCCCTATGCGACAATCGGAAAATGTATGCCTGCCTCGTTGGAGCAGGCCTAACCGCTAGGCAATGACGTATCATAAAGGCTTTGCGGAATACAAACCTTTTCCCTACATAAGAGAAGGTTTTTAGCTGAAAAATCACGGTTTTTGGAGCTTTGTGCCTTGAAATCATCACTTCCAGCGCTGCTTTTCCTGCCGGGCCTGTTGAATGATTCCGCGCTGTGGCGGCATCAGATCAAGGAATTCGAGGGTGATTACAGCGTGCAGGTCGGCGATCTCACGGTGGCCGATAGCATGGAAGCGCTCGCCGCCTCGGTGCTGAAAAAAGCGCCCGCGAAATTTACGCTCATTGGGCTTTCCATGGGCGGTTATGTGGCGCTCGAGATCATGCGCCAAGCGCCCGAGCGCGTGGAACGCTTGGTGCTCATGGATACCTCGGCGCGGCCCGATAACCTCGAGCAAAAGCGCCGCCGCCGCGGCCTCATCGAATTATCGAATAAAGGAAAATTCAAAGGCGTCACGCCGCGCTTGCTGCCGATGCTGATCTCCGAGAAGCATTTGCAGGATAAAAAGATGACCCAAGAAATCATGGATATGGCCGAACGGGTGGGCAAAGAAGCCTTTATCCGCCAGCAAACCGCGATCATGGGCCGCGCCGATAGCCGCCCCACACTGGCGAAAATCAAAGTGCCGACGCTGATGGTGGTGGGCGCGGAAGACGCGATCACGCCGCCCGAGCTGGCGCACGAAATCGCCGATGGCATCAAAGGCGCTAAATTAGAAGTGGTGGAGGAATCTGGCCACCTCTCGCCGCTCGAGCAGCCGGAGGCGGTGAATAAATTGTTAGGGCGCTGGCTTCGCAGCTAAAATTTGCGGGATTTCTGCCAAAGCAACTTCTTGGGGTTGGCGGCCAAATTTTTCATGCAGAATTCTAACTGCAGGTCTGCGAGGTCTGCTACTTTCGGATGTCACGCTAACCGCAGGTGAAGCCACGGTACCTGACTCTTGCTTTATACGCGCTGCCATAGCTGCCAGAGCCGTAGCGTGATTGGCTGGTCCGTAGTCGCATATTGTACCGCCGTGACCTATTATCGATAGGGCATATTCAGTTAGATCATTTCTCATGGGCCGTCCTAAAGTTCAATGTTTTTATAAATAAGAAAAAATAAACGAAGGCTGCAATCAGATTAATAATTTCGACTCTATTCCTTAAACGGAAACGGCTTTTTATCGCTCACATAGGTTAAATAGGCGACGAGGTCGCGGGCGTAATCAGAAAGCGTGATGTTAAAATCGGCCAGGCTCGCCAGCGGCTTGCCCGAAAGCAGGCGGGCAAGGAATTGGATGAGCGCCACCGTGCAGGTCACGAAGAACACCGCGTAGAAAATAATCGCGAATAGCAGCATGAAGAACAGGCGCAGCCAGGTGTTCTTGTCCTGCACTTGGGTTTTGACTTGGTCTTCCAAGCTGGGCGGGCCGTCGATGGGATCGTGCGGATAGGTCATGGATTCCAGGCAAAGTGTTGCGTTATGATCAAAAAACCTAGCAGAAAACCTCGCGCTTAGAAAAGAGATTTTGCTGACATATCAAAAGGGTTTAACTTCAACTTTATGCCGGATGCCATAATCATCGCGCTAGCCCAAATGAACGCCATCCTTGGCGATGTGGAGGGTAACAGCAAAAAAATCGCCGCCATCCACGCCGATGCGGCCAAGCAGGGCGCCGATCTCGTGGTCTATCCCGAGCTCTGCATCAGCGGCTATCCGCCCGAAGATCTTGTATGCCGCCCGGCCTATATCGAAGCCTGCATGGAGGCTGCCGGGAAGCTGGCGGCGCAGTTGGCGAAAGGTCCGGCGGCGATCATCGGTACGCCGTGGAAAAGCGGCGATGGCTTTGGCGCCAAGCCCTACAACGCGGCGGCGCTGTTGCAGGGCGGAAAAGTCGCCCAACTTTGGTACAAATACGACCTGCCGAATTACGGAATTTTCGACGACAAGCGTATTTTCAATTTCGGCGGGCTCGAGCAAAGCAAGACCTTCGTGCTGAACGATACGCAAATCGGCGTGGCGGTATGCGAAGATCTGTGGAGCAAGCCGGTCGCGGCGCATCTTAAAAAGCAGGGCGCGCAACTTATTATATCCATCAATGCCAGCCCCTTCGAAAGCGACAAGCATTATATCCGCAAAGCGGTGATCGCCTCGCGCGTGAAGGAAACCGGCCTGCCCATCGTTTACCTCAACCAGATCGGCGCCCAAGACGAAGTCGTGCATGACGGCGACTCCTTTGTGATGAATGCCGAAGGCAAAATCTGCGCCTGGGCGGACTGCTTCGAAGAAAGCCTGCTTATCACGCGTTGGAACCAAAAGGGCCAAGCGCTTATTCCGGAAGAATCCGAGGTGCCGGATTTCATGCCGGAAGAGGAGAGCGTATACCGCGCGCTGGTGCTGGGCCTGCGTGACTATCTTAAAAAGAATGGGTGCGACAAAGCCTTGCTCGGTCTTTCCGGCGGCATCGATAGCGCGCTGGTGGCGGTGATGGCCGTTGACGCGATCGGCAAAGATCACGTTTCGGCGGTAATGATGCCTTCGCCCTATACCTCGAAAGAAAGCCTCGACGATGCGCGGCAGCTTGCCAAGAATTTAGGCTGCGATTATCGTGTTATCCCGATCGAGCCCAGCATGACAGCCATGAACGAGGCGGTGGATGAGCATGTGAAGGGCTTCGATGCCGACCTTATGCATCAAAACATTCAATCGCGCCTGCGCGGTGTCACGCTCATGGCGCTTTCGAACGCGACGCGCGCGATGGTGCTGGCCTGCGGCAATAAATCGGAGATGGCGGTGGGTTATGCCACGCTCTATGGCGATACTTGCGGCGCTTTCGCGCCGATCAAGGATGTTTATAAAACGCTGGTCTACCGCCTTTGCCGCTGGCGCGATCAAAACCGCCCGGCGGATGTGCTGGGGCCCTCGGGCAAGATTTTCCCTGAGAATATTCTTACCCGCGCGCCATCGGCCGAGCTCAAGCCGGGCCAAAAAGACGTGGATAGCCTGCCGCCCTATGACAAGCTCGACGATATTCTGCAATGCCTGATCGAAAGAGAAATGAGCCTGCCCGATATCGTCAGTCGCGGGCATGCGGCGGCGACGGTACAAAAGGTGCTGCGTCTTTTACGCTTTGCCGAATACAAGCGCCGGCAGGTTCCGCCCGGCACCAAAATTACCCCGCGCGCGCTTGGCCGCGATCACCGCTATCCGATCACGAATAAGTTTTGGAAGTAGCTAACCGCACTTAGCTTTGATCACGATCCCCATAAAGATCAAAATATTACACACTCATAACTATCCAAGGACTCTCTATATTAGGCTATAAAACGAACGATTGACTCCTTGTGGCAGTCTAACGATATTGCCCTCATGGCAATCTTTGCGATCCTAATGCCCGTGTCTCAGCCTCAGCTGGTGGAGGCGATCAAAGCAGCATATCCAAATGACAATATTTCTATAACCAATACTCAGTGGTTAGTCTCATCTTCTGAGACAGTTGTAGATGTAACTGCTAAAATTGGCGTGGCTGATACAAAAAATCCGCAGGCTCCTTCAACTGGCACTGCGGTCGTATTTGCAGTTTCGTCCTATTATGGACGTGCCTCAGCTCTAATTTGGGATTGGATTAAGGCTAAGCTAGAGGCCCCCAATGGCTAAGGGCAGCCAAGATAATAATCAGACAGATTCTGATTTGGATACGCCAAAAAGTTTGGCAAACGTTACCCCTTCGCCATCTCCGATGATGGATCATAGCTTCACTTTACAAGCTGTGATGGACCTAAAAGGAACCCAGGGAACTCATACGCAGGCGATTGCAGGCTTAACGCAATCAATCAATCGCCAAGACCAACAACTCTCAAAAATTGATGATTTGAGGGTGGGGGTAGGAAAATTAGAAACAAGAATTACAAACCTCTCAACCGAGCTTAATTCAGTAAGAAGTAAATTGGATGAAATTCGTATATTCGTGGCTGGTGCCGGAGCGGTTATTGGCTTGATTTCTCTTGTAATGCCAATGGTGGCTAGGATGTTTATAAAATAAACTAACGCTTGGAAGATATTTTTTAAAACAAGAAAATCTTGTGGCCCTCAGTCTTCACAAAGGCTTAGCACCCTATGTTAGTTTGTAGAATTTCGTGGAGAAGTAGCTAACCGCTGGAAGCGCGGTCGTAGGTTTCTTGAATTTGAATACGCATGCGCACGCGATGGGCGATACGATCCTGAACCGCCTTGGGCAGGTCGGTCATTTTCAGAATGTTTTTCTTGAGAAGCGCCGTGATGATATCTTCCACCGCGCGCGACATTTCATTGTCGGTACGCCTTAATTCGCTCACCGCTTCGGTGATGAGTCCGGGCGAAACCTGCTTGGTCTCTAGAAACTTGATGATGTCGGCATGGTCATGCGGCAGCACCGAAGCGCCGGGAATCGGGCGCGCGCTAACCTTTGTTACTTTGTGTCCGGCGTCGTAGACCACATAAGGCATGGGATCGTCCTAATTAACCATGTTGCGCGGATTCGCGCTTCGCATCTCGATTAGACTATCACCGTGAACTCTTAACAAGTTGTAAATCCTGTTAAGTTTCAAGGCGGTTGCATACTTATCCGGATCGAATTTTCTTGCCTGTGCATAACAAGGGATGCGATAGCTAATCGCGCCCGAATTAAAAGGATTGCCCATGCTGCCGATGAAAACTGGACTTCGCGCCGTGCTAATTGCCGGTGTTTTGGCTCTCGCCGCCTGCGGCACGGGTCAGCGCAATTTCACGCTCGATGCCGCTCCGCAAGACGTCGCCAATGTAAAAAGCGTCGCCATCGCCAGCATCACCGCGCGCCCGTCGGAAACATTGGAATTATTGCCCTACCAGCAGGGCCATTTGGTGCGCATCCTTACTAAATTCGAGAATGAGCTGTTCAACTACATGCTGATGAAGGGCTTCAACGTTGTGAACCCGGCGGTGAGCCGTGTGGCTTACGAGCACGAGACCGATTACGAAGATCTCTATATCGCCAATTCGCCCGAGCTTCTCACCCATGTGCAAAGCCCGGCGGAATTCAAGTATCTCGCCAATAACATGAAGAAACTGGCCTATATCCATCAGCTTAAGCCGGCCGCGACCTTCACCTCGCAGGATTATGAGCCGTCGCAATACAATTTAATGCCCACTATCAACCGCACGCCTTCGGTCAATCCCAACATGCCCGATGTGGTGAGCAGCACGAATACCCGCGTTTTCGAGCAGCTGGAATTCGGCAGCAATATCTCGTCGCCGACTATGACGGTGCTTGGCGGCGCGGACGACAACCGCTGGCAAAACAGCGCCATGCGCCGCGCGATCGGCGAAATCACCCGCCGGATCGGTGCGGATGCCGCGATCATCGTCGATGGCCATCTCCATCTCACGCCGCGTCTTGAGGGCAGCTTGATTGCCGGCGTTCTGGGCGGCGGCACGCGCCAGGTTGAATTCGAAGGTACCGCCACGCTGGTACGCAGCGACGGCGCCATCATCTCGGTGGAAAGCTTCCAGGCCTTCTCGGAAGATCATGTTTCGGGTGAGGATCGCTTGAGCGCCCGCGCACGCACCTTCGCCGGCGCCGCGCGCTTCGAGGGTAACGATGCCAACCTCAACGATCTAGCCATGCAGGCCGTGCGCCGCGCCGCCGATATGCTGAGCGATACCTATGGCAGCTATTACGCCAAATACGGCACGACCAGCTCCGGCGGCACGTCCCAGCGCAGCCAAGAAGAAGGCGACTTCTACGACGACTGGTTCTAGTTTAGGCTCCCCAGGCAGCAGGGAGACACCCCCATGGGCTTAAGTTTGTGGCATCTACTGATCGTTCTTGCGGTCGTCCTAATTATTTTCGGGGCGGGGCGCTTGCCTAAGGTCATGGGCGAGCTTGGCCGCGGCATTCGCAGCTTCAAAGAGGGCCTGGGCGGCTCGGATGAAGGCGATGCCAAGAAGAAAATCGATAAGAAAAACTAAGCGGGCGAAAGGCTAGAGGCGCAAAGCGCGCCCGGCTATACTCATCCCCATGTTTGGCATCAATTGGCCTGAGCTTTTAGTCATTGGCGTAGTGGCGGTGCTTGTCATCGGCCCCAAGGATTTGCCGCCGCTCATGCGGCAGATCGGGCGTTGGGCGCGCAAGGCGCGGCTTATGTATGACGATATGCGCCAGCATTGGGATGATCTGCCTAACCAAATTGACCTCGCCGAGATGGAAAAACAGGCCGACAAGCTTCAAAAAAAGACCAACGCACCCTTTTTAGGCGATGCCGAGCCGCCGGTGCCCGAGCCGGAAGCCATGGGCTCGGACGATAATCTTGCGCCTGATAGCCCGAAGCCGAAGGCGAGGGTGTGATGAACGAAACGCCGCTGCTTAATCATCTTATCGAGCTTCGCAACCGGCTGTTTTGGTGCGTGGGCGTGCTGCTGGCCGCTTTCGTGCTTTGCTATATCTACGCGCAGCAGATTTATGGGTTTCTGGTCGCGCCGCTCGCGCATGTTTTAGAGGCCAAGGGCGGCACGCATCAAATGATCTACACGCAGCTGACCGAGGCGTTTCTTACTTATATCGGCGTAGCATTGTGGGCCGCGTTTTTTATCACCGCGCCCTTCCTCTTGATTCAAATCTGGCGCTTCATGGCGCCGGGGCTTTACGGCCATGAGCGCAAGCTGTTCCTGCCGTATCTGATCGCAACACCGCTGTTGTTTTTGGCGGGCGCGGCGCTGGCTTATTATGTTGTCTTTCCAGCCGCCTGGGGCTTTTTCTTAAGCTTCGAAACGCCGGCGGGCCCGGGCGGACTTCCCATTCAGCTTGAGCCAAGGGTAGGGGAGTATCTCAATCTTTCCATGTCGCTGATCATGGCGTTCGGTTTTTCCTTCGAGCTGCCGCTGGTGCTTCTGCTTTTGGTGCATGCCGGGGTTATTCGCGCCGAACAGCTTAAATCCTTCCGCCGCTATGCGATCGTGACGGCGTTTATCGTCGCTGCCGTGGCGACGCCGCCCGATGTTTTGAGCCAGCTTTGCCTGGCGATCCCCCTATGCCTCCTCTACGAGGCGGCGGTATGGGCCGCGGGCTTTGTTGAAAAAGCACGCCTGACAAGAGAAAAGTCCGATGTCGCGCAGGCTTCTTGAATGGTTTAGGTTCTATCTTCTACTTTATACGTCCCCGCGTAAGCGGGGATCCCATTTAATTATGGGAAAACAAATGGGATGCCCGCTTTCGCGGGCATATACGTAAAAAATGCATGATTTAAAGCTCATCCGCGATAATCCCGCCGCGCTCGACGAGGGCCTGAAGCGGCGCGGGCTGCCGCCTGCCTCAGCGGATATTCTTGCAATCGATAAAGAGCGCCGCGCCTTGCAAACCGAGATGCAGCAATTACAGGCCGAGCGCAATGATATTTCCAAAAAAATCGGCGAAATGAAGAGAGCCGGGCAAGATACCGCCTTAGCCATGGATACGGTTTCTAAATCTAAAGAACAAACCGCCGCGCTGGAGCATAAGGAAAAACAAATCGCGGAAAAGGTGGAAGCATTGCTAGCGACCATTCCCAATATCCCCGCTGCCGACGTGCCGCTGGGCAAAGACGAGAAAGACAACAAGGAAATCCGCAAATTCGGTGAGCCGCGTCGGGCCAAAGCTAAAGAGCATTACGAGATCGGCGAAGCGCTGAAATTGATGGATTTCGAAACCGCCGCCAAGCTTTCCGGCGCGCGGTTCACGCTATTAAAGGGCCAGTTAGCCCAGCTTGAGCGCGCGCTCGGTAATTTCATGCTTGATGTGCACACAAAAGAGTCTGGCTACATCGAAATGTCGCCACCATTGCTCGTGCGCGAAGAGATTATGTTCGGCACCGGCCAGCTGCCGAAGTTTCGTGACGATCAATTTCAGGCCCAGCCGCATGGCTTGTGGCTCATTCCTACCTCCGAAGTGCCGCTTACGAATGTGGTGCATGACAGCATCGTGGAGGAGGCGCAGCTTCCCATGCGCCTTACCGCCAAAACCGCCTGTTTCCGCGCGGAGGCCGGCGCGGCGGGCAAGGATACGCGCGGCATGCTGCGCCAGCATCAATTCTACAAGGTCGAGCTTGTCAGCATCACCACGCCCGAGAAATCGGAAGAAGAACACGAGCGCATGACGGCCGCCGCCGAAAGCATCCTTAAAAAGCTTGAGCTTCCTTTCCGTACCGTGTTGCTTTGCACCGGCGATATGGGTTTTGCCTCGAAGAAAACCTATGACATTGAGGTCTGGCTGCCGGGTCAGAATGCCTATCGCGAAATCTCGAGCTGCTCGAACTGCGGCGATTTCCAAGCCCGCCGCATGAAGGCGCGCTACAAAAAGCCCGGTGATAAGAACACGCATTTCGTGCACACGCTGAACGGTTCGGGCGTGGCGGTGGGCCGCTGCCTGATCGCGATCCTGGAAAACTACCTGCAGGAGGATGGCAGCGTGACCATCCCAACGGCGCTTCGGCCTTACATGGGCGGGCTGGATAAGATTACCGCCGCAAAAGCTTGAAACCGCTCGGTTTCGGCTTATCGTTCCGCATCCATTCACTGTCACCCTTCTGCACCGCTCGCTAGAAACCCCGATTAATCCACCGGGCAAAGCGCTCGCCAGAATTGAGCCGAGGGCAGGGAAGGCTTACGTTGCGGCGGTCATAATTCTCTGGCTTAAGGAGCCATGCCCATGCGCGCCGTGATTTCCATTCTTGCCGCCGCCGCGATGATCGCCGTAGCAGGCGCCGCTTTCGCCAAAGCTCCACCGCCGGCGCCGGTTTACACCTGGACCGGGTACTATGCCGGTATCCATGCCGGCTATGGCTTCGGTGGCGGCGCGGATGCGAATTTTGATCCCGCGACTTTTGCCACGCTCATTCCTTCGGGCGGTCTTGCCGTGACGGGTTCAAGCGGTCCGTTCGGCTTATCGGTTAGCCCCAGTGGCGGTTTCGGCGGCGTGCAAATCGGCCGCAACTGGCAGGATAGGGACATGATCTTCGGCTTCGAGGCCGATATCAGCGGCGGCGATATCAATGACGAGAAGAGCCAGAATTTCTCGGTCACCGCCAACGATCCCGACACGCTCGATTTCACCGGCACCTTCAACTTGCGCCAAAGCATTCCTGTATTCGGCACTGTGCGCGGCCGCGTGGGCTGGACCTCGGGCGATACGCTGCTTTACCTCACCGGCGGTTTAGCCTGGGGCTATGTGGAAACCGAGATCAGCGTTTCGAATATCGCGGCTACGGTTCCTGCCAACTTCCCGGCAGGATTCCCCGCGGCGCTTAACCGCTCGGCCTCCTTCGATAGCCTGGAAGCGGGCGTGGCCGCCGGTCTCGGCGCGGAAACGCCGCTGGATAATAAGTGGACGCTGAAGGGCGAATACATGTTCACCGGCCTGTTCACCGGCGATACCGGCACGGGCTTTACCGGCGCCACGGTCTCCAGCAACGATGTGCTGCTGCATATCTTCCGCGTTGGCCTGAACTACCACTGGCAGTAAGCCTGATTGAATAGAATCGAAGGCGATAAAGCGGATTCCCGATTTGCCGGGAATATGCGATTTTATGCCTTGATGAATCGCTCCCACCTTCTTCTTGCCGCGCTGCTTGCTCTAACGGCCTGCGAAACCATGCCGTGGGAAGAAACGCGCGCCGCGCCGGAGCCCTTGCTCACGGCGCCATCCAATATCGAAGCCGGGGAAAGCGTCACGGTGCAGCCGGGCGATACGGTTTATTCGATCGCGCGGCGCTATAAGGTTCCGATGCGGGATGTCATCGCGCTCAACCAGCTGCGTCCGCCGTTTCAGCTGAATGCCGGGGCGAATATCCTTCTTCCCGCTAAAGAGATCATGGTGGCGCCGCAAGCGCGCAAGAAAGCGCCGGTGCGGGAGGCTGTGGCGGCTGATACGGCGCCAACCTCGATCCTCGCGCCCGAGCCGCCGGCCGCGGATACCGAAGCTAAGAGCGGCGTCACCGTCTATCGCCAGGAAGCCAGCCCCCGGCAAATGGTGGAAAGCGGCGAAGAGAAGGAAACCGTGCTTTATGCCGCGCCTAATCGCTCGGCGATGGCCTCCTTAGCCGAAGATTCCGCCAAGAAGCCGGTAATCATCGAAGGCGATGGCAAGGCCGCCGCGGTAGCGCAGCATCTTGAGCTGCAGCCGCTGCAATACAACAAGGGCAAAGCCGAGCTGAAAGCGCCAGTGTTCTCGAACCAAGTGGCGCGTGGCATGAATCCCACGAAAGGCCGCTTCATGTGGCCGGTGCGGGGGCCGGTGAGCTCAACTTTTGGCACCAAAGCCGGCGGCATGCGGAACGACGGCGTGAATATCGCGGCATCCTTCGGCACGCCGGTCGCGGCATCCGATGGCGGCACGGTGGCTTATGCGGGCAGCGAGATCCCGGGCTACGGCAATGTCGTGCTCATCCGCCATCCCGATGGATTCATGACCACCTATGCGCATCTCGAGCGCATTCTGGTCGACCGCGACACGGTGGCGGCCAAGGGCGACGTGATCGGCACCGTGGGTACCTCAGGCGGGCTTGCCACGCCGCAGCTGCATTTCGAGATCAGAAAAGGCGCCGAAGCGGTTGATCCGGCAAAATACCTCGCTCATTAAGCGTGGCAAAACTGCCGCGTTATTTGCGCGTATAAAGCCGCCAAAGCCCGCGCTAACCTTGCTTTAAGCATTCCCCGCCGAGAGTTGCTGCGATCTTTAGGACTCTGCCTGCATGCTTTATCGCATTCTTCTTTTTGTGTTCGTCCTCGCGCCGCCGGCGGCGCTGAACGCGCAATCGCTGGGCGATATCCGCGGCTCGATTTCGCCCACCGATAATCGCAGCGCGCGTTTTCTAAACGCCTATCCGCAAACCGAACAGCAGGCGATTTTTGAATATCAGCCGGTCTATCGTATGGCAGGGGCGGCGCCGTATCGCGGCTATACCGATCCTAACAATCCTTCGGTCACCGTCTTCTCTCCCGGTCCGAACCCCTATGAATCTGCCAAGGTTGCTCAGGCACCTACCTATACGCCGATGCGAAGCAGCCAAGGCAATCCCTTCGCTAGCCCCACCGGCCTCGAACTCGGCCTCGATTTTTCGAATTACGGCTACACAGAACCCGATGTTCCCGGCACCGGCCCTCCGCCGATCACGGTGAAGATCGACGGCCTGCATTACGGCGCGCATCTGGCGGGAACGATCGCTTCGCGCGGCGCGCCTGGCTTCCTGAACAACCTGTTCTTTACCGGCGATACGCGCTTTTCCTATGGCCAGGTCGATTACGAAGGTTCGGGCACCAGCAAGGACAAGGATAATTTCCTATGGGACAGCCGCTTGGTGGCCGGAAAAGATATTTTCATGGGCGAGGCGGGCTTCTCGCCCTATGTGGGCCTCGGCTACCGCTTTTTGTTCAACGATCTGCAGGGGCGCACCTCGACCGGAGTGTTCGGTTATCGCCGTCAAAGCCAGTATGTGTATATGCCGCTTGGCGCCACGCTGCGCTTCGATGCGTTCGGCGATGGCAGCCGCATCAGCGTGAACGGCGAATATGATTATCTTATTCTCGGACGGCAGAAGAGCTTCGTGAATGATATCGCCCTGGGCGACCCCCTCAACAACAAGCAGGACAAGGGCCACGGCATTCGCGGCAGTATCATGTATGAAAACGGCTCGTGGTCGGTCGGCCCTTTCTTTAATTACTGGAATATCGGCACCTCGGACGTGGCGTGCAATTCCTCGGCCACCTGCGGCTTCGAGCCGCGCAATCAAACGATGGAATACGGGCTGAAGGCCAGCTATCGGTTCTGGAATTTCTAGGGTTTTTGGGCTGTTAAGCCTCCTTTAGCCCCGTTTGGCTATCTTAGGGCATGGCTGACGATTTCGAGCAAAAACAGTGTATCTACCGCGAGGCGGAAGCCGCTGGCATTAAACTGCCGGCTTCGCCTTTCAGCGCGCGGCTTCGGTATAATAATTTGTTGGGCGATCCAAAACATTACAGGCTGGGTTTTAACCTCTATTTCGATGGCCGTCCGGGTAACAATTTAGATGTCGATAAAACGGAAAGCAAAACCGTGGATGGAACAGACACGGTAACCAGCTACAACCTCCATCTGAAGACTGACAGCGAAGAAAAGTCTTCTATTCAGGCGCCTACGGTTACCGGGCCGATTGAAGTGCATTCCGAGCGCGTAGGCGGCCGCGTTGTGCGCGGGCAGGGCGGCGTGGTGAAGCAAGGTACGGTTGCTTCAACCGTCGACAAGCTCATCAAATGCGTTACGCCTAGTGGGATCTAACATTTATTTTCAGTAATTTCTGATCTTGCATTTTAAATTGCGCAGCGCGATCGAACCGTTGCAAAACCGTTTCACGTGAAATAAGAAAAGCCGCGATTTACTTGCGGTTGTTCGGCATCTGGATGCCAGCCTTACCCGCCGCATCCTGAATAAATTGCCAGGCCACGCGGCCGGAGCGCGCGCCGCGCGTGATCGACCATTCATTGGCAGCCGCATGCAGCGCTTCGCGGTCGCCGGGCAATTTGAGCCAATCGGCATAGCCGTCGATCATCGCGAAATAGGTCGCCTGGTCGCAGGCATGGAAGCCGAGCCATAAACCGAACCGGTCGGAAAGCGAGACTTTCTCTTCCACCGCTTCCGAAGGATTGATCGCGGTGGAGGATTCATTCTCGATCATATCGCGCGACATAAGGTGGCGGCGATTTGAGGTCGCATAGAAGATCACATTCTCGGGCCGGCCCTCGATGCCGCCTTCCAGCACGGCTTTCAGCGATTTATAGCTGCTTTCCTCGGATGAAAAGGAAAGGTCGTCGCAAAACAGCACGAAGCGGCGCTTGGCTAAGCGCAAATGCCGCAACAGATGGGGCAAAGAAGGCACGTCTTCGCGGTGGATTTCGACCAGGGCCAGGCTGCCCGGCATTTCGCGGCTTACCGCGCCATGCACCGCTTTGATGAGCGAACTCTTTCCCATGCCGCGCGCCCCCCACAGCAGCGCGTTATTGGCAGGCAGGCCTTTAGCGAATTGGCGCGTGTTGGCGAGCAGCAAATCGCGCTGCAGATCGACGCCTTGCAGCAAATTCATATCTACGCGGCTGATCTCAACGATTGGGTGCAGCCGGTCGCCTTCGGCCTGCCACAGATAAGCATCGGCCTTGGTAAGATCGGGCGCGGGCTGCGGCACGGGGCTTACGCGTTCGAAAGCCTCAGCCATGCGTTTCAGGAATCCGGAAGCGGCGTTATCCATGGACGGCTTTCTTCATTTGCTCGGCGGCGGCCTGGGTGAATTCCGGTACCAGATAGCCGATTTTGAGGCGTAACGCTATGTCATCCCCCGCTGCGTCCTGCACGGCGGCCGCCATATCCTTCACCAGCGATTGCACATGGGAAAGGGGCAGGGGCTGCGCCGCCGCCAGGAGCACGCCATCCACGCCGGCGGGCGTAAGTTTCTCGCTTTCGCCGAAAAGCTCTTCATGCAGCTTCTCGCCGGGGCGAAGGCCGGTATAGACGATCTTCACGTCTTCATCGGGCCGCAGGCCGGCGAGGCGGATCATTTGCTTGGCCAGCGCAGCGATCTTGATCGGGCGGCCCATATCCAAAACCATGATACGCCCGCGCGCGGGTTCTTTGAGGCCATGGGCGCAAGCTTGCAGCACCAGTTCCACCGCTTCCATCACGGTCATGAAGTAGCGGGTGATCTCGGGATGCGTCACCGTGAGCGGCCCGCCTTTCATAAGCTGCTCTTTAAAGCGCGGCACCACCGAGCCGGTCGAGCCCAGCACATTGCCAAAACGCACGGTAAGAAAGCGCGTTACACCTTTGTTTTCGCTATCCAAAGCCTGCACGTAATGCTCGGCCGCGCGCTTGCTGGCGCCCATCACGCTGGTGGGATTGACCGCTTTGTCGGTCGAGATCAGCACCATCGCATCGGCTTCCACGGCGGCGGCGGCATCGGCGACGTTGCGCGTACCGACGATATTGGTGAGCAATGTTTCGCGCACATTCGCTTCGGCCATCGGCACATGTTTGAGCGCGGCGGCGTGGAACACCACGGCGGGGCGATATTCGTCGAACACACGATGGATACGTCCCGCCTCGCGCACATCGGCCAGCACGGCGGGAAGATCAAGATCGGGATGCGCCTCGCGCAGCGCGAGCTCGATGGCGTAGAGGTTGAATTCGCTATTCTCGACTAGGATGAGGCGAGCGGGCCCCAGCGCCGCGATTTGCCGCGCCAGCTCCGAGCCAATCGTTCCGCCCGCGCCAGTGATCAAAACGCTTTTGCCGCGAATAAGATCGGTAATCGCTTGGCGGTTTAGAGCCGTTTCAGGGCGTCCTAGAAGGTCTTCCAGGGCCATGGGGGCCAGATCGGGCTGTTTGGCGCCTTCCTGCAGCTGGCTCATCACCGGCAGGCGGGAAGGGGTGAGGCCCAGCGCTTGTGCTTCGGCTAAAAAGGTATCGAAGCCCTCGGCGCGCGAGGCGGCGCGGCTGATCACTAGGCGGCGCGGCGCCTGGCCTTTGAGTTTAAGCTCTTTCACCACGCGGGTGAGATCGCGCATGGGAGCCAGCACCTTGGTGTTATGAATCTGGCGCCCGACGCGGGATTCTTTTTCATCCAGCACGCCAACCACGGTATAGGGCGATTGCCGGTCATGCAGCATGGCGCGGATGAAAAGCTCGCTCTCGTCGCCGGCACCCACGACCAGCACATTGGTGCGCTCCTTGCGCGCGGCGCTCCAGAAACTTTCCAAACGTCCTTCTTTCAAAAGCCGCATGAAAAGGCGCGGGCCGCAAAGAAAGCCGATCAATACAAACCACAGAATACCAGGCACCGAGCGCGGCACGCCTTCCAATCGCGTAAGAGCAAAACAGATCGGCACATAGGCCACAACCGCGATGGTAGCGGCTTTAACGATGGTGCCTAGCTCGCGCACCGACACGTAACGCCAGATGCCGCGATAAAGATTGGTCAGCGTAAAGGCGCCCGCGCAAATGGCGACGAAGATGAGCGATTGCTCAACCCACGGCCCGCGCACATTGAAATTAAAACTGCCAATGCGCAAATACAGGCTCACCACATAAGCGAGCCAGGCCATGGCAAGGTCGTGCAAAAGCGCGATGTAAGAACGGTTCAGCCGGATCATGAATTACGAGGTTTTACGGGCCATATCGTTTAAATACCATAGCAGAATGGCCACGACCAAAGGAACGCCGATCAGCACCCATAACCCCGCGGTTATACTTGAAATACAAAGACCCAGAATAATTAAATTCGTGCCCATAATCGCGAACAGTACCGGCTTATGGCCAACCCGCAGCGCCGCTTTTTGGTAAAAATGCTGCCGGTGCGCCTGCCAAAATTTTTCACCTTTCAGCATCCGCCGCACCAGCGTGATCGTGGCATCGGCGAGGTAATAGGCGGGGAGGGAAAGAGCGACAAACCAATTCACCGTTCCTGAAACCATGAGCATGAGAAAGCCAAGCAGGTATCCAATCGGTATGCTGCCTACATCGCCTAAAAACAGTTTTGCCGGCGGCCAATTCCAAACCAGAAACCCCAAAATGCCCCCAAGTAAGGCCGCTGCATAATGATCTTGAGGAAAAGGACCATGGGGATTCGCCGCATAAGCAGTAAAAAGTAGTTGGATCAGAAGATAGGCAATACATAGATGCGTCGTTTCAACACCGGTAATGCCGTCAATACCATCCATAAAATTGGTGAGGTTAATAAACCAAAGCCATGCAAAGAAAGCGATGAGGCGGTCAAGCCATAGCGGTAGATTTAGGTCAGAAAAGAAATAGGCATCCCGAGGAATTGTAATCAATGTAAGCGCTATAGCTGCCGCATGTGCACCTAATCGCAGAAGAGGAGATAAGGATTTTTTATCGTCTAACCAGGAAACAAAAATCAAACCAGACAGTCCCGCCAGCATCGGAAGATTCCATCCGCTAAATGCTTGAATAATTGTATAGGAGGGAATGTTGTATAGAAAAACCGTAACTATCTGCGATGCAATTGCGATAGGAAAAAAAGCCAGCCATATTCCCCATCCGCCACCGCGTGGGACTGGAATGGCATGAAGGCTGCGATCGTTCGGTTGGTCGAAGCGGCCAGCTGCAATCAGCCGCTTGCGCACCAGCCCGCAGAAAAACCAGCTTAAAACGGCACTGAAAACTACGACGACTGGTAGGAGTAAATAGATCTGGTGCATAAACGCCACAATCCCGCGCTTCACCGCGTAAAACAAGCCTGTTTATGGATTGTGTTTTCCAGACGGGGCTTTATAAAACTAGCACCTTCCCCTGGCAGGAGATTCTCTTGAAGCTCAAGCTTAACTTCCGAACCCTCCTCTACATCGCCGCTTTCAGTTTATTCATGCTGGCGGGCTCGGCGTTTGCCAGCACCAGCAGCACGGCAGACGCTTGGAGTATTTCAGAACTCAAGCTCGGCTTTTTGAAGCACGACGTCGACAACATCGTCGATTTTACCAGCGCGCGCGAGGAAGACGGCGGACTGGATATGAACGTCGAAGCCTTGTTCTATTCGCCGCGTTTTCTGCCCAGCTGGCTTGGCAAGCCGCGGCCGAATATCGGCGCCTCGATTAATACCGAAGGCCGCACCAGCCAAGCCTATATCGGCTTGCAATGGGAATACGCCTTCGATTGCGGGCTCTTTGTTAACGCCAATGGCGGCTTTGCTATTCATGATGGCCGCATCGACGACGGCCGCTTCGATGCTAATCACATTACCGATAAGCGCCTGGGCAGCCGCGTGCTGTTCCACTTCGCGCCTGAGATCGGTTATCGCCTGCAAAGCGGCTACGGCGTTTCGGCCTATTGGGAGCATTCCTCCAACGGCCAGGTGCTGAACGGCGGCGGCGATACCAATCAAGGCCTGGATAACGTCGGCGTGCGTTTAAGCTACCTTTTCGGCAAATAAGCCTTTTCCCGCGCGCGCGGGGATTTCATGGATCGCCCGGTTAGCATCATCACGGTGACCTATTACACGGGCCCCGTGCTGTTCGATATGATTTCGGCTGCCCTGGTGCAAAGCGCGGTGCGCGAAATCGTCCTCATCAATAACGGTAATCCGCTGCCCATCTACCATCGCCTCGAAGAAATGGCGGAGAATGAACCGCGCCTTAAGCTCATCAGCGGGCAGGGGAATGTGGGTTTTGCCACCGCCTCGAACCTGGGCGTGAAAGAAGCGGCGGGTGATTATCTTCTCTTCGTCAATCCCGATTGCGTCTTGCCGCAAGGGCTTGCCCATGCGCTGCTAACGGAATCCGCCCGATTGCCGCGGCCGCATCTGATCGGCGCGCGCGTGGTGGAGAAAAGCGGGCGCGAGCAAAGCGGCAGCCGCCGCGCGCTGCTCACGCCGTGGACGGCCTTCGTGGAGGTCTCGGGCCTTTACCGGCTTTTTCCCAAGCATCCCTATTTCCGCCGCTTCAAATGGCACGAGGAAGAGGTACCGCCAAAAACCGCCGAGGTACCGGCGGTGAGCGGTGCGCTAATGTTTATTCCGAAAGAAGATTACACCCGCATCGGCGGCTTCGATGAAGATTATTTCCTGCATGTGGAGGACCTCGATCTTTGCCTGCGCATGCATCGGGCGGGCGGCTATGTGTTCTTCATGCCCGAGCCCAAGGTGCTGCATCACGGCGCCACCAGCCAGGCTTCGCCTATCGTCGTGGAATGGCATAAAACGCGCAGCTTCGTGCGCTACTTCTTTAAAAATTATTCGGATACTTATCCCACCTTCGCGCTATGGTTCATATCCATCACCGTGTGGATACGGTTTTTCGTGCATGCGCTTGTGCGCATCTTTACTCGCGGAATTCGGGCATAAAGCCGCGCGGCTTAAGGTTCAAAAGCTGTTCGGATTCCCAGCTGTCATACGCCAAATCCTGATGCATGCGGTCGAACAGGCTGGGGCTGAGATCGGTTAAATTCAGCCAGCGCATCACCTGCAGCATCGCTTTCAAAATCGACTTAGGGCAGGGGATGATGCGCGCACGGCGCTTCACCGCCTCGGCAATACGCCTGATCATGGTAAAATAGGTGATCGTCTCGCCGCCCGCTACGTTGAGTGACTTATTAAACACCCGTTCATTGCCGATACTGTTGAAGATGGCTTGCGCCACGTCTTGCGCATGCACGGGCTGGCGCAGCCCAGCGGCTTGTCCCGACACCAAGAAGAACCCAAAGCGCCGCATAATGCTGGCGATAAAGGTGATCGAATGGTCGTTGATGCAATCATAAATCAGCGTAGGCCGCAAAATCGTGTAGGGAATGCGGAAGGTTTCCGAATTCACCTGCACCTGCCGCTCGGCGGTGGCGATGTTTTCCACCAAGCGCTTCTCCTCGGGATCCATACTGGCGGCTTTGCCGAAAAGGCTTGTGGAGGAGAGCGCGATGATCTGCGACGCACCCAAAAATTGCGCCATCACCGGGCCGAGCAGCCAGACCGGCCACAGGCTGATGATGATCGCCCGGTCTTGCAGATGCCAGGAGGCGCTTTGCACCTCGTTGGTAGCGAGCCAAGCAAAGCTCAAACCCGCATCGATCGGCTTACGGCTTACCACATAGCCGCGATAACCCGCCTCGGCCAGCATGGGCAGCAAATAGCCGCCCACCAGGCTGCCGCCGCCGAGCACCAGCACTTGGGGTTTTTCTTGGGTTTTTTCGCGAAGGTCAGTCAAGGAGGTTTCTAAGTTGCGAAGTTTCCGAGTTTCTCAGTATTATAAAATGCTCCGGAATATACAACTTAGAAACTGCGAAACTCTGAAACTTAGAAACGCCAATGAAGTGGGATAAATCCAAACTGCCAAGCCGCCATGTGAGCGTGGGGCCCGAACGGGCGCCGCACCGCTCGTATTACTACGCCATGGGCCTCACCGAGGAAGAGATCGCGCAGCCCTTCGTGGGCGTGGCCACCTGCTGGAATGAATCCGCCCCCTGCAACATCTCGCTCTCGCGCCAGGCCCAGGCCGTGAAGCTCGGCGTGAAGGCGGGCGAGGGCATGCCGCGCGAATTCACCACCATCACTGTGACCGACGGCATCGCCATGGGGCACGAGGGTATGAAGTCCTCGCTAGTCAGCCGCGAGGTGATCGCGGATTCCGTCGAGCTGGCCATGCGCGGCCATTGCTATGACGCGCTAGTCGGCATCGCCGGTTGCGATAAATCGCTTCCCGGCATGATGATGGCGATGCTGCGTCTCAACGTGCCTTCGGTGTTTCTCTATGGCGGCTCGATCCTGCCCGGAAAATTCAAAGGCAAAGACGTGACGGTGCTCGACGTGTTCGAGGCCGTGGGCACGCATGCCGCGGGCAAAATGAGCGATGAAGATTTGCACGAGTTGGAATGTGCGGCGTGTCCTTCGGCGGGTTCCTGCGGCGGGCAATTCACCGCCAATACCATGGCCTGCGTGAGCGAAGCGATTGGGCTAGCCCTGCCGGCCTCGGCCGGTGCGCCCGCGCCCTATGAATCCCGCGATCAATATGCCGAAGCCTCGGGCAGGCAGGTGATGGAGCTTATCAAGCGCAATCTGCGCCCGCGCGATATCGTCACCAAAAAGGCGATGGAAAACGCCGCCGTGATCGTGGCCGCCTCGGGCGGGTCGACCAACGCCGCGCTGCATTTGCCCGCCATCGCGCATGAGGCAGGGATCGATTTCGATCTTCACCAGATGGCCGAAATCTTCAAGCGCACGCCCTATATCGCCGATCTCAAACCCGGCGGGCGCTATGTGGCCAAGGATATGTATGAGGTGGGCGGCGTGCCGGTACTGATGAAGGCGCTGCTCGATGGCGGCTATCTGCATGGCGATTGCATGACGGTGACGGGCAAGACCATCGCCGAGAACCTCAAGGACATAAAATTTCCTGAAGGCCAAGACGTGATCCGCACCACCAAAAATCCCATCACGCCCACCGGCGGCGTGATTGGCTTGCGCGGCAACCTTGCGCCGCAGGGCGCGATCGTGAAGGTGGCGGGACTCAAAGACCTGCGTTTCACCGGCCCGGCGCGCTGCTTCGATTGCGAGGAAGATGCTTTCGCCGCCGTGGAAAAGCGTGACTACAAAGAAGGCGATGTCATCGTCATCCGCTACGAAGGCCCGCGCGGCGGGCCCGGCATGCGCGAGATGCTTTCCACCACGGCCGCGCTCTATGGCCAGGGCACGGGCGGGAAGGTGGCGCTGATCACCGATGGGCGCTTTTCGGGCGCGACACGCGGCTTTTGCATCGGCCATGTGGGGCCGGAAGCGGCGGTGGGCGGGCCCATCGCGCTGCTTAAAGATGGCGACATGATCACCATCGATGCCAATACCGGCACCATGGATGTAGCTCTATCGGATGCCGAATTGGCCGAGCGCCGCAAGGGCTGGAAACCACGGCCAACCGATTTCACCTCAGGCACGCTATGGAAATACGCCCAGCTGGTGGGCGATGCCGAGAAGGGCGCCGTGACGCATCCCGGCACCAAGGCTGAAAAACGCGCCTATGCGGATGTGTAAGAGCGCTATCGCTCTGCCCGCATAACGCCTCGGTGCGCGGCAATAAACGCGATGGTTTTGACCAATGCTTCTCTCTTTTGATCATCATTCAAATGGTAGTGCCGGCCTTTTAAATTGAACCCCAGCACTTCCGCCGCCGCGGCCCTTAGATCTTTAATTTCAGGCCGATAATTATAATTGATCGGCATAATATCCACTTCATAGGCGGGCCCCACGCGCAAGGTGATGAACCTGCCGCGCTTGCTGGGCGGAAGTTCAATATTCGTGCCGATGAGCGTGCGGTCGACATTATGGGAGAGCGTTACTTTAAGCGCTGAACCTTTGCGCGTTTCAAGCGCGTGCAAGTCGCTCATCAAGAGCGTTGCGAATTGCAAGCGTTCTTCGGGCGTCACGCTACCCCAGACTTTGACCGGCTTATTCATCTTAGGTGTTGGAAGCTTTGACATGAAATCTCCGCCGGCTCAGTTTAAGCCGCTGCTTTTTTTAAAACGGGTTGGCGAGCTTGTGGATGAATAGCGGGCCGCACACCTATGCCTGCCTCGAGCAAGGCGTGCTGCGCTAGAGCTTCGTCGACTAACGCTTGCGCCCGAGTAACTTCAGCGATGCACGCACGCAATTCGTTGGCATCAAGCAGGTGGGCGTGCTGCAGCGTCCGTTTTGCATTAATATGAAACCGCGCCGCCTCTATTTTCAAATTTTCGCTATTGTTAAAATCCTCCGCCGAGGAATCAGCTTCGATCCGGCGCCTGTCGATCCGGCGTTGCACGCCTCGGTCTACTGAACCCGACGCAGCCTCTTGCTCCAGCCTCTGCTGCTCATAGCGGCGGAATTCGTCTGTATTGAGTACTTCGAAGGGTAGAGGCCTTTCATCATCCTTCCGTTTGACGAGTTCAATGAAGTTAGGATCTTCGCGTTTTCTTTCTCCGCCTTTGGCTAGCAGGGCGCGCGCTTCGCGCATGCGTTGTTTATCTTCATCACCAATAATAACGGCGCCCGTTTTCCGGCGCGGAAGACCATTGCCCGACGGTATCTTGTATAAAAGCTTTCGATGCACCTTTTTTATAAAGGCGGCAGAGCGCGCGCCGTAGCCGTCAACCGTGTGATCGATATAAAGCTCACGTCCTGGTCCGCGCAGAAGATCCACGAGGTTCGACATGGCAACAAGGCCGACGGCCTCGGCTGGCCGGCGAATTTCTTTCAAGTATCTGCGAACCGATGAATGGCCGTTGGCAACGCGCCCCCAGGCTTCTTGATGGAGTTGCAAGAAATTCCCGATATCCCGTGGCGCGACTTCTATCCCTAACAATCCAAAAAAATGGGGCAGGGGATTGGGGCCGGCTTTTCCTTTTTCCGCATAACTCAAATAAAAGCCGCCCAGATTGTGAATGTGGTACTGCAGAACCTCGAGCTTGGCTCGCACGGATCGCGCCGGATAAACCCGTATAAAAGGCGAAGAAGACGGGCCAGCAATCCTAAAGGACTTAGAAGAGGACAGGCCAATAATCCGAAAGGATTTTAAAAGAGCCGCATTGGCGGGATCACCCGTATCGAATCCGAAAAGTGAAGGCACAACACGTTGCAGCTCCACTTGTTCGCCGGTAAGAACGCGCCAAGCAAGGCGCAGACCGGCCCTACGCGGCAAATTCAATGAACGCGTATTGGCATACGTTCTGATAGCTTTTATGTAAGCTTTTGTAGCTCTAAACATTATAATCGCCCTATAATCGCGCAGAAAATAACGCATAAAATAACGCCCTCACAACGGTTCTTTTAATTTCGCGCTTATTTATTGAATAAAATAAGCCCCACGGTTGACACGATTCCATTAGATTATGTATCTCTTAGCGCCTTAATTCTTCATCTCCATGCCATCCGTACCCGCATCCATCGGCAAACAAAACTGGTCGCTCGACACGCTTCCTTGGGATCAATTCGATCCTTCCAAGGTCGACCCCGAGCTTTTGAAAATCGCCAAGGCCGCGGCGATGGTGGAATACAACGCGCATGATTACGCGCAGTACCTCGAAAATATCTTCGAGGGCGATCCCGAATTTCAGGAAGCCGCGCGGGTTTGGGCCAAGGAAGAAGTGCTGCACGGCCTCGCCCTGGGCCGCTGGGCCGAGAAGGCGGATCCCACGTTCAATTTCGAGGAAAGCTTCCGGCGCTTTACCGAAGGCTTCAAGATCAATCTTCAGACAAAAGAATCCATCCGCGGCTCGCATGCCGGCGAGCTGATCGCGCGCTGCATCGTGGAGACGGGGACGAGTTCGTACTATACCGCGCTGGGCGATGCCGCGACCGAGCCGGTACTCAAGCAAATTTGCCGTAACATCGCGGGCGACGAGCACCGCCATTACAAACTCTTTTATAGCTACCTCGAAAGGTATCTCGAGAAGGACAAGCTTTCCACGCTAGAGCGCTTGAAAATCGGCCTCGGCCGTATGGCGGAATCGGAAGACGACGAGCTGGCCTATGCCTATTTCTCGGCCAATTATCCCGCCGGCGCCGCCAATGACAATGTGGGTTATGACCGCGCCGCGGCCACCGCGGCTTATCTCGCGCGTGCCTTCAGCTATTACCGCTTCGATCATGTGCAAAAAATCGTGGCCATGGTGATGAAAGCCTGCGGCCTCAACACCCGCGGCTGGATGGCTAAAACCGCCTCACATATCGCCTGGTTTGGCATGCGGCAGAAGCTGCAAAGCGCTAGGCGGAAAACGGCGCTGGCATCCTAAAGCGTATTCAGTAAAATAGCGGTATGACCGAAGCCGCCGCCCAAGCCCCGAAAGCGCCCGTAAATCTCACGCCCACGCAAAAGATTGCGAATATCGTCTCGCTGGCCAAACGCAGAGGCTTCGTGTTTCCGGCTTCCGAGATTTACGGCGGCATCAACGGCTTTTGGGATTTCGGCCCGCTCGGCGCGCAGCTAAAAAACAATATCCGCGATGCCTGGTGGCGCGACATGGTGCTGTGCCCGCCGATCGGGCCGGATGGCCAGCCTCTAAGCATCGTCGGGCTCGATAGCTCGATTATTCAAAATCCGAAAACCTGGGTCGCTTCGGGCCATGCCGGCGGTTTCGCCGATCTCATGACCGATTGCCGCGAGACCAAAAACCGCTACCGCGCCGATCATATCGTTTGCATCGCCATTGCCGCCGAAACCAAGGGTGGGGTGAAGAATCTGGGCGTACTCTCCACGCTGGAAGGCGACGAAGCCGCCGACAAGATCCGGAAGAAGGCCGAAAAGTTAGTGAAGAAGGTAGGCGGAGGCGACATCCGTCCGTTCGATATCCAAACCGCGCGGCCATTTACCGAATTATTGGAAGATGAGCGCAAGCAGGTTATCGGCCCCGATACCGATACGCCCGGCACCCTTACCGAGCCCCGCAAGTTCAACCTGATGTTCTCCACTTTCGTGGGCGTATTCGAGAACGACGATGCCCGCGCCTGGCTGCGGCCCGAAACCGCGCAGGGCATCTTCCTGAATTATAAAAATGTGCTGGATACCAGCCGCGTGAAGGTGCCGTTCGGCATCGCGCAGATCGGCAAGGCTTTCCGCAACGAGGTCACGCCGCGCAATTTCATTTTCCGTACCCGCGAATTCGAGCAGATGGAAATGGAATTCTTCTGCGATCCCGAAAGCTCCCAAGAATGGTTCGAATTCTGGGTTTCCACGCGCCTTAAATGGTGGGAAGAGCGCATCGGTTTAGCCAAGACCAAGCTCCTGCGCCGCGATCACGAGAAAGAGGAGCTGTCGCATTACTCCTCGGCCACGGCGGACGTGGAATATAAATACCCCTTCACCGAACCCAAATTCGGCGAGCTGGAAGGCATTGCCCATCGCGGCAATTTCGATCTCACCCAGCATCAGTCGCACAGCAAGCAGAATTTGGAATATATCGATCAGGAGGCAGGCAATAAGCGTTACCTGCCGCATGTGATCGAGCCGGCCAGCGGTCTCACCCGCGGGGTGCTGGCGGTGCTGTGCGATAGTTATCAATATGATGAGAGCCGTCCTTCACCTGAGTGGCTGAAGATCAAGCCGGAACTGGCGCCGATCAAGCTCGGTATTTTCCCGCTGGTGAACAAAGACGGCATGCCGGAAATGGGCGAGAAGATTTACAAGGAGCTGCGCCAGAGCTTCACCTGCCAATTCGATGCCAAGCAAAGTATCGGCAAGCGCTACGCCCGCATGGACGAGGCCGGCACGCCGTTCTGCATCACTATTGACGGCGACAGCCTAAAAAACAACGACGTCACCGTGCGCCACCGCGACACCGCGCGGCAAGAGCGGATAAGCACTTCACAATTAAGAGCTTACCTAGCCGCACAAGGCTTATAATTTTGTTTTGTTAGGATTGGCCCGGATTATTCGGCGGGCGGTATTGCCGTGCAAAATCCTTAAAGAATTTCCAAACACGTTTTCCACCAAAGCGCGTGAGAAAAAAACCTGCGATGGCCGCTGGTATCGCAAGCGCAAGCAAACCACCCCAAGAGTTATCTAGCCCTCCCTTAAGCAATACAATTGTGCAGAAGCCGCCGCCCAGTAGAAGCCCAAGCCCGATGACAAAAACAATGCAATAAAGAAAAGAAGCGCCGACAAAAAGTAACACAGGCCCGGTCTTAGCCTGACCTTTTGAAACCCAGATAGCATAGCACGCTGCAAAGAGAGGCAACCCCAGAAGTATTAGAGTGAGCATTACAGCCTCCTTCGCAGGCCGTCGACCAGGCCGTTGCGGTAGAAAAGATTATAGGTATCGAAGGGAATGATTTTTCCTTCCGGCGTCACGAAGTGAATGCAGGAGCGCTTTACCGAGCCGATGTCGAAGTTATACCGGTCCATGAATTCCACGATCGTGACACGAAAAATGTTGGCATATCCCAGCCCCGACGGCAGAGGGATTTGCGGCAAGCAGCAAAGGAGCGAGGAAAGGCGCTCGGTTTGGTTGCTTTCGGCCGAGGAAAGCGAGAATAAATCGAATATCCGTTTCTGAAGCTCGGGATATTTTTCAAACGCAATCGCATTGGGCGCCGCTTGTACCAGGAAATCGCGTGGCAATAGCGAGGTCAGCGGCGTGATGGTTCGGCCGTTTCTTAGCGCATAACCAATTGAAATATGCTCGGGATTGCAGGGCAGGGGAATAATGTCGTTTTCGGCAAAGTGCTTCGATTGGGCAAGGATGGCACGGCGCACATCGCTAAGTAGCATGCGGCTGTTGTTTTTATCGAAGCCTTCGTTGCGTCCGGCGTCCTGCACGGGCTGGAAGGTGATGCCGCGCACACAAGAATAATTCAAGGCAAAGTCGATGATTTCGCCTAGCTCACCGTCGTTCACGCCTTTCTTCACCACCACGACGAGCGAGGTAGAAATACCGGCTTCTTCTAAGTTATCCAGCGCCTGCCGCCGCACATCGCGCAAATCCTTGCCACGAAGATTGATGAGAGCTTCGGCTTGCAGAGAGTCGAATTGCAGATAGACCTCGAAACCCGGTACGAATTCTTTTAGCGCTTGTACGAAATCACGATCCTTAGCGAGACGCACCCCATTGGTGTTGATCATGACATGATGGATCGGTCTGCTTTTACATAGGCGTAGGATATCCAGGATTTGAGGGTGCAAGGTGGGCTCACCGCCCGAGATTTGCACCACATCGGGCTGGTTTTCGCTGGCGATCAACGTGTCCAGCATGCGCGAAATCTCTTCCAGGCTCTTTTCGCCGCTTTTTGCCGGAGAAGAATCCGCAAAGCAGACCGGGCAGGTAAGGTTGCAGCGTTCGTTTACCTCTATCAAGGCAAGGCATGAGTGCTGCTCATGATCCGGGCAGAGGCCGCAGTCAAACGGGCATCCGTATTCCGTACGCGATTGATAGGTTTGAGGCCGGTCGCCAGGCCTTATCCAAAGGCGCGTGGCCTGCCAATAATCGATATCGCTTGAGACCAAGGTTTTTTGTACGCCGTGATCCTTGCAGCGCTTGAGATAATATACGCCTTCGTCTTCGAAGATTACTTTGGCTGAAACCGGCATCAGGCAGATTTCGCACAGCGAACGCGTTTCGCCCCAGTAGATATAAGGCGCGGATTTACGTACCGGGAGGTCTTCGGGCATGCCGCCTTCTTATGAATAGTAAAGTTACGCTATAGAGGAACAGTAATACCGACAAGACATGAAACAAATTGAATGGCCCAATAACCGCGGGATAGGGTTTCAGCCACTCCCAGCCAAAACGCTGTAGTGCGTATATCCCTGTCGTGGCCGGAAAAGCGTAGAGGCCATAGCTGGCAACGTTGCGTTGACTCCAGAAAAACAAACCCACGGCCCAAAAGATTATCGTGAGCGATTCGTAAAGCTGCACCGGATGACGCTTGATACCATCTCCGAAATCCATACCCCATGGCAGTGCGGTGGGTGTGCCATACGTCATGTCTTCCATGCCGCTTAAGAGACAACCCATACGCCCCACAGCGATCGCGATAGATAGAGGAAAAGCAAAAGCTATTCCTGTAGGCGCCTGGATACGCGAAATTATTTTATAAATTTCCACGGCCGCAACCCCGCCGACCAGGGCCCCCAGGAGCGAGTGTGCTAGAGTAACTGGCTGCGTGGGCTGCAAATTCCAGGTACCGAAAACATAGCCCCCTAGCACAGCGCCAATGATAAGCACGCCCACATAAGGTGTGTTGAGATGCGGATTGTCAGGAAAGCGCAAGGCAATTTTCTGCCACAGCCCCGCAGCGAGGCCGGCCATAACGGCTAATACGTCGAAGACGAGATGAATGTTTATATCGAGCATGCAGAAGTAGCGATGCTAACGGCTTCCCTACGGTTTTGCCAGGCAAGCGCTATGCCCGCATGGACGAGGCGGCACGCCATACAGAAGCTCGCTTAAGCTGCCTGAGCCACCGGCTTGGTGGACGCGCGGCGGCGCTTTTGCGGACGCGGTGGCTGATACCAATCCTTCTTCTCGCGAATGGCCGATTTGAGCTGCCGCCGTTGCCGCGCGGTAAGCTTGACCAGCTTATTTTCCAAGGCGAAAGCTACGATGGCTATCGGCACCGCATGCTTGAAATATTTTAGCGCATACGGGCCGTGCTCATCGCCTTGGCGCCACGCTTCGAGCAATTCGTTTAAGGGCACGCTTATAAAACCAATGTGCTCCTTCTTGTTAGGAACAAGCTCGTGCTCAATCCCGTAGGGGAGCTCGAGGGAATAAATTTCTCTTCGCCCGACACGCACAGAAAAGGGCTTATGTTTAATGGTGCGCAAGTCGCGGATAAGCGGTTTAACCTTCGCTGAAAATTGCCGGTGGCGGAAAAAGCCTTTGCGCGAAAGACGAATGATTTTCGTTTCCTGCCGGCCCTCTAAATCAAGGTTGCGAAGCGGCGTTAATTTAGGATCAAGGTTACCGCCAAAGGTGAAATCAAACTCGTTGGGGCTATCTTCTTTGACGCTAATACCCAGAATGATATTGATCTGGCCATCCGGCCGCTGCGTCCAGCCCACACAATGGGTGCCAAAGAAGGGGATGCCTAAAATCTTGCGTATGTCACGGCTATAGACGGGGGTCGTGCGCTTCAGTTTTTTCCAAGGCTTGAAACTGAGCTCGGAAGCCAAACGGCAAAATTCGTCTTTTCTAATTTTAGTGATGGCTTTATTTCTTTTTAGAATACGGGCGATCGTTTCAAGGCCTGCCGTGACTTGCGCGGCTTTCTTGCGTTTAGGAACAATGCGCATTCCGTCATCGCGCAATTCCATTAGCTTTTCGGTAAACAACTTACGGATATTGAGTAGGCGAATAGCCGCGTGATAATCCATTACGCTGTGCACGCCGAAAGTGATGCTGGGCATTAAATAGGCGGGATCATGTGCCCGCGCATGCGCAACGCAATTTTGAAATGGATATTTCATTCGACGGGGTCTAAATAAATTTGAATTATGATGGATATTCTACCCATTTACTTTTGCTTTTGCCGCAATAAAACAATCGAATTAAGCCTTTGATATTAAGCTGTGAAAAACCCCTCGGACCGAAGAAAAAGCGGTTGATTCTCAAGGGGGGGTATGGCCTTAATGAACCCGAGAAATCCGCCGTTCCAATTTGAAGAGGCCCCCGATGGCAAATAAATGGGTTTACAGCTTTGGCGATGGAAAAGCGGATGGCCGCGCCGATATGAAGAATCTCCTCGGCGGTAAGGGCGCGGGCTTGGCCGAAATGACTAATCTGGCTCTGCCGGTTCCCCCCGGCTTCACGATCACCACCGAAGTCTGCACGGCGTTCTACGCCAATAACCGCCAATACCCCTCCGACCTTACCGGCCAGGTGGAGGAAGCGCTGCATCTTATCGAAAAGCGCATCGGCAAGAAGTTTGGCGACCCCAAGGATCCGCTTCTGGTCTCCGTGCGCTCGGGCGCGCGCGCTTCCATGCCGGGCATGATGGATACCGTTCTTAACCTTGGCCTCAACGACAATACGGTGCAGGGCCTGATCGCTAAATCGGGCGACGCGCGCTTCGCCTATGACAGCTACCGCCGCTTCATTCAAATGTTCTCGAATGTGGTCTTGAACGTGGAGCACCATAACTTCGAAGAAGTGCTCGAAGATCACAAGCGTTCCAAGGGTTTGAAACAGGATACCGATCTGAAAGCGGAAGACTGGCAGGCCGTGATCGCCGATTATAAGAAAACGGTACAGCAGCACACCGGCAAGCCGTTTCCCCAAGATGCCAAGGAGCAGCTGTGGGGCGCCATCGCCGCCGTATTCGGCAGTTGGATGAACCAGCGCGCGATCACCTACCGCAAACTCAATAATATTCCCGCCGATTGGGGCACCGCCGTGAACGTGCAGTCCATGGTGTTCGGCAATATGGGGCAAGACTGTGCCACCGGCGTGGCCTTCACCCGCAATCCCTCCACCGGCGATAACCAATTCTACGGCGAATATCTTGTGAACGCGCAGGGTGAAGACGTGGTGGCAGGCATCCGCACGCCGCAGCATCTCACCGTGGCGGGCAAGGAAGCCAACGGCTCGAACCTCCCCGCGATGGAAGAGGTCATGCCCGAAGTATTCAAACAGCTGGTCGCCGTGCGCAGCAAGCTCGAAAAGCATAACCGCGACATGCAGGATATCGAATTCACCGTCGAAAAAGGCAAGCTGTGGATGCTGCAAACCCGCAACGGCAAACGCACGGCGCGCGCAGCGCTCAAAATCGCGGTCGAGATGGTGCAGGAAGGCTTGATCACACAAACCGAGGCGGTGGCGCGTATCGATGCCTCCTCGCTCGATCAATTATTGCATCCCACGCTTGATCCCAAGGCCAAGCGCAACGTGGTCGCTAAAGGATTGCCGGCGTCGCCCGGCGCGGCGTCGGGTCAAGTGGTGTTCAGCGCCGACAAAGCCGAAGACCTCGCGGCCAAGGGTACGCCGGTGATCCTGTGCCGCGTGGAAACCAGCCCGGAAGACATTCACGGCATGCATGCCGCTAAGGGCATCGTCACATCGCGCGGCGGCATGACCAGCCATGCCGCCGTGGTCGCGCGCGGCATGGGCCGCGCTTGCGTGGCGGGCGCCGGCAGTCTGCATATCGACTACGCCAAAGAGACGATGACGGTGGGTTCCACCGTGATCAAAGCCGGCGACACCATTACCATCGATGGCGGCGCGGGCGAGGTGATCTTGGGCTCGGTGCCCACGGTGAAGCCCGAGCTTTCGGGCGATTTTGCCACCATCATGGGCTGGGCCGACCAATACCGCCGCATGCGCGTGCGCGCCAACGCCGAAACCCCGCTCGATACCCGCACCGCGCGGCAATTCGGCGCCGAAGGCATCGGCCTTTGCCGTACCGAGCACATGTTCTTCGATGCCGAGCGCATCACGGCGGTGCGCGAGATGATCGTGGCGGATACCGAAGAAGGCCGCCGCAAAGCGCTCGCTAAGATCGAGCCGATGCAGAAGAACGATTTCGTCGAGATCTTCAAGATCATGGAAGGGCTGCCGGTCACCATCCGGTTGCTTGATCCGCCGCTGCACGAATTCCTGCCCAAATCGGACGCCGAGATGGCCGAGGTGGCCAGGGTTGCCGGCATTTCGGTCGAAAAAGTGAAAATACGGGCGCAGCAGCTGCACGAAGCCAATCCCATGCTAGGCCATCGCGGCTGCCGCTTGGCCGTTACTTTCCCCGAAATTTGCGAAATGCAAGCCCGCGCCATATTCGAAGCGGCTTCCGAGGTGCAAAAGGCGGGGATAACGGTTCTGCCCGAAGTCATGATCCCTTTGATCATCACCAAGAAAGAATTCGTGATGCTGAAAGAGGTGATTGACCGCGAGGCTGAGAAAGCCCGCCTAAAGACGGGTCAAAAGGTGAATTATATGGTCGGCACCATGATCGAATTGCCGCGCGCGGCGCTGATGGCCGGTCAAATAGCCGAGTCCGCCGAATTCTTTAGCTTCGGCACCAACGATCTTACGCAAACCACGCTCGGCATCAGCCGCGACGATGCGGGGAACTTCATGCCCGATTATATTCGCACCGGCATTGTCGATCGCGATCCATTCGCCAGCCTCGATCAGCAAGGAGTCGGCGAATTGATTCGAATCGCAGGAGAGCGTGGACGGCATACCCGAAGCAATCTTAAGCTCGGTATATGCGGCGAGCATGGCGGGGATCCGGACTCAATCAATTTCTGCGAGAGTGTGAGGCTCGACTATGTTTCGTGCTCTCCGTACCGCGTCCCCATCGCGCGGTTAGCCGCGGCGCAAGCCGCCTTGCGGCATCAATCGCTCGCCGCTGCCAAAGCCGCGGAATAGACATGCCTGCACTCGTTGCGAAGCTAAAGCGTTTACGCAGTCTTTTGGCCCGTCCCACCAGCATGGTGTGGCTTTTGGCGAGCCTTACCCTGGCCGTGGGTGTTTGCGCGGGGTGGGGCCTTCTGCATGTCACCAACCTTTCCGCCAAATTCGAAAGCCGCGACGGGCGCGCCAGCGAAATCGCGCTCGATCTGCGCGAGCAGATTTCGGCCTATTCGAAAATGACTTACGATTTCCTTCTGCAGCAAGATTACAGCCGCATGATGGTGAAGGAGAAGCAGGCCAATTCCATCCGTGCCGGCATCGAACAGAATTTAAGCGATCTTGCCGCGATCAACGATAATTCTCCGGCGCATGCGGCGATCGAAAGCATCCGTACTAATGTGACGCAATTCCTGGTGCTCACCGACAAGGCGCTGGAAACCGCGGCGGAAGACGGCTCGGCCGCCAAGGCGCGGGTGTATTTACAGGATCAAGTCGAGCCCGCCTATAAAAATGCGGAAGAGGCCGTAAAACAGCTGTTATCTTCGCGCGATCAATTCGACGTCACGCGCTTTCACCACATGCGCGGCCAGGCTTTTATGGTGATCGCGGCGTTGATCGGCCTGATGGCGCTGGGCGTAATCGTGCTGCTTACCCTGCGCTCGCATATTTTGAACGGCCATGGAACCCGGGTCGCGGATGAACCCGCCGATCTGCCGGATGATGCCACGCATACCATGCTCGAAGAGTCCATGGATGTGGAGGCCCGCTCTTTGGCCACGCTTGCTTTCGCCAGCCGCCTCAACCGCGTGCGCAGAGAGAGCGACGATCTGCGCAAATTGCTGCAGGGGCTTAAGGCGTTTATCCCCGCCACCGAAGAAGCCGCCACCGCGCCCGCCAAGCCGCCTGTGCAAGACGTGGAAGCGCTGTCGCGCCAGGGCGAGAAGATCGCGCATGCGGTGGGCCGCATCCAGCATATCCATGATCAGTCCAAGCAGTTCATCGATAAGCTCAGCGATATGATGAACAGCGTGCAAAAGCTGGCCACGGATGGAAACGTGGTGGCGCTTAACGTGACGATTGAGATGGCCAAGCTCCAATCCCAGGGCGGCGCTGTGCAGGAAGAGAAGAACAAAGCGGTGAGCGAGCAAATCCGCGCGCTGGCTACCTCGGCGGCCGCAATCACCGGCAAATTGGCCATGGTGCTTAGCCAATTCCGCTATACCCAAGAAGACTTCACCCGCCACACCGGCGAGCTGATGGATGTGCGCAATACTGGCACCGAAGCGCTTGAGCGCGTGCGCGCCGCCCTGCAAAGCAATGGCCAAAGCGCAACCCGCCTTTCCGGCCAGCGCGAGGAATTGGCGAGTTATCTGCCGCAGCTTGAGAAGAAAATGGCCGATCTTGAAATCCAAATCAGCCAGTTGCAGCAGATTTACAGCTCGGATATCGAAACCGCGACCGAAGGCGTTACCCAGCGCTCCTTCAAGGTTATTTCGGGCGGCGCTTCTTAAAGCGCTTTAAGCCTGACACCCTGTATCCCAAAAGCCGCAAAATCAGCGCTAAACACCCTTATGCTTAAGGCCCCGTTAAGCCCTTGTTAGCCGGTCTTTGACCATTGGAGGGCCATAATTACCCCTTCAGCGAATTTAACGTGGTTGATCCTCTTCCAAGGAGAGGGCATGTCTGCCGTTACGCCAAGTTTTCCGCCGCGGGTCACGCTCGCGAGCGCGCTTAACGCGTCCAACCCATCGGTGTTGGCGGCGAAGGCTTTTGCCGATCCGGATACTGGCTATCCCACAGGTCTGCGCCTGGCTGGCGCGCTGTCTGACAATCAATCGGGTCATTTCAGTTTGGCGTCCGGGCTCACCCTGGCGGGCAACGCGGCAGGCCAGGCCCTGAATGCTCTGAAGGATTTCCAAGCTTCGCTATCCCAGCTTTACAACACCGCCGCGCGCCTGCGCGACAGCACCATTTCGCAAGATACGCGCGAGTCCGAGCGCGTGAAGCTCGGCCTGCAACTCGAGGATTTAAAAGAGATTTTGCGCGAAGCCGATCTTGATGAATTCAACCTTCTGGACGCCACGCATTCCGACGGGGTGAAGCTGGATGTGAAGACCGGCGCGTTCCGCAATCTTGGCAAAACGCCGGAGCCGAACGGGGCGGGCAGCGATCAGCGTTTTGCCTATTCGCCCAATAGCGTTTCGTTTCGAACCACCGATATCGCCCAAGCAATCGATGACCTTGGCAGCCTAGCCTTGGAAACCTATCCCGACACCGCCGAAAACCTTTCCACCGGCAACAGTATCGACACGGTCGCGCGCTTTAAGAACACGCTCGATCAAGCCGCGGCCTCCCTAAAGACTTTTCAAAAGAGCCTGGCGCAAACCGCGAGTGACGGGCTCACGGTCGCCTTTAGTTCCGATGCTTCGGGCGGCATGAACGGCAGCGATGCCCGGCAAATCGCCTCGCGCCTGGCGCAGGCCCTGCATAACGATAGTTTCAATCTCTCGGCCAGCGTATCGAGCCGTTTCTTCTCGCTATTTGCTTAAAGAAGGCGGCGATGCTGGAAACTTATCGCGAAACCCAAAAATTCGAGGCCCCGCGCGCCGAGGAATACCGCCGCCTGGCCGAGCTCACCACACAGTTGTTAGCCGCCGAGAAGAGCGACGATTTAGGCGTTCGCCTCAAGGCGCTCAATGAGAACCAGAAATTTTGGCAAGGCTTGCGCCTCAGCAGCGTTTCGGCGCTGAACAGCCTGCCCGCCGATTTGCGTGCTCAGTTTGTAACCTTGGCTTCCTGGGTTGAGCGCGAAAGCGTGCTGGCCAGCCTGGGCGAGGCGGGGCTTTCGGGCCTCATCGCCGTAAACCGGCAGATCATGGAAGGCCTCAAGCCTTATTCCGGCAGCCTGGCAGCCGATACGCTTACGGCAAGCGCTTAGGCGCGCTGTTTGCGGGTTTTGTAAAGCGACAGGCCGATACCGCCGAAGATAATTCCTAAAACAATGATCAGGCTATACACGATCGGCACGTCGCCGCCGATAAACTCGTGATACAGCATCTTGCCGCCGATAAACACCAGCACCAGCGAAAGCGCCTTGGAGAGATATTCAAAGCGGTTCACCATGGCCGCGAGGCTGAAATAGAGCGTGCGCAGGCCCAGAATGGCGAAGATATTGCTGGTGTAAACGATATAGGGGTCTTGCGTCACGCCGAAGATGGCGGGAACGGAATCCACCGCGAAAATCACATCGGCAAACTCCACCAGCACCAACGCCACGAAAAGCGGCGTGACCCAAAGGATCGATTTGCCCTTGCTGGCGGGCGCGCGCACGAAAAATTTCATACCGTGCAGCTTGTCGGTGACGGGCAGATGCTTGCGCATCCAGCGCAAGAGGCGGTTATTCTCAATCTCGCCAGGGTGGCCGCCGGTGAAGAGCATCTTCACGCCGGTAAAGAGCAGAAAGGCGCCAAATACCGCCAAGACCCACTGGAACTCGGCCACCAGCGCCGCGCCGATGCCGATCATAAGGCCGCGCAGCACCAGCACGCTGATAATGCCCCAGAACAGCACGCGGTGCTGGTATTGCACGGGAATGGAGAGCGATCCGAAAATCAGCGAGATCACGAATATGTTATCGAGCGAAAGGCTCTGCTCCATCACATAGCCGGTATAGAATTCGAGTGCTTTCTCCTGGCCCATTTCGAACCAGATAAAGCCGCCGAATAAAAGCGCGATGCCAACATAGAAAAGCGTGCCGATCACGCTTTCTTTCACGCCGGGCTTACGGGCTTCCTTATGAAAAAGGCCGAGGTCGAGCGCGAGCAGCCCAAAAACGATGCCGAGAAAGGCCAGCCAGAACCACGCAGGGCTGCCGAGAAATGGGGTGGTAAGAAACGCGCCGTCCATAAACTTTACTTACTACAAGCCTCATCCCGGCGAAAGCCGGGATCCAGTTTTACTTATGCCGCCGCTGACGCGGCTTTAGCTGGATTCCGGCGGGCGCCGGAATGAGGCAGCGAGGTTGCAGCGGCGTGGTCAAACCGCTATAAATCACGCCATCGGAGCATAGCTCAGCCTGGTAGAGCGTTGCGTTCGGGACGCAAAGGCCGGAGGTTCGAATCCTCTTGCTCCGACCAGTCTTCGCAAGCGAAGCAATCACGTACGTCCCCGCGAAAGCGGGGACCCCATTTACTTTATCCAATAAAATGGGATGCCCGCTTGCGCGGGCACATACATTCAAGAGTAACCATGCTCATAGAAAAAATGACCCCCGCCGATCTGGAAGCCGTAACGGCTCTCTCGGCGCAGCTTGGCTATCCGGAACCGCTTGAAACCTTCAAAGCCCGCTTCGCCGTGGTGGGGCATGATCCCAACCATGCGCTTTGGGTGGCAAAAGAAGGCGGGAAGATTATCGGCTGGGCGCATGTGCACCGCACCGCGCCGGTACTGATCACGCCCGAGAAGGCGGAGATCTCGGCCCTGGTGGTGGATGAGGCCGCGCGCAGCGCCGGCATCGGCAAGGCCCTGCTCAAGAAGGCCGAAGAATGGGCCAAGGAAAACGGGCTTCAAACCGTGAAACTCACCTCGAATGTGCGGCGCGAAAAGGCCCATAAATTTTATCTGCGCGAGGGCTACCAAATGCCCAAGCTCTCCGGCGTTTTCTATAAGAAGATCGGCTAGCCGCCGTAATTCAGCAAAACCCTGCAATTCTTTGATATTCCGTGCTTTACCGCCCGTTAAGGCCCTTTTGGGACAATGGGGCCATGACCCAATTCTATGGCCATGAATCCAAGCCTTCCAAGCGTCTGCCGGTGAAAATCACCGAAGGCGTGAAATTTCTGTTGGAAGAAGACAAAGAAGCGCAGGCCGTTACCAAAGACGCGCATGCCGATTGGCGCAAATGGAATCCGGGCCTCGATAACGACCACCTTACGCTCGCCCAGGTTTACGCCACGCTGCCGGGCGATAAATCCGACGATATGGATTTGATGGTCAAGCTGATCGAAAATCCCAAATCGCCTTATGCCATTACCGGCGCGATCTCGCTGCAGGATCACGATTGCGTGCATATTCTGCTTGGCCGCGGGCTGTTGCCGCAGGATGAGGCTTTCGTAATCGGCTATACCATGGGCACGGCGGGCAAAAAGATTTCGAAGGAAGAGGTCAAGCTCTTCAAAATGATCTCCTCCAAGCTTTATCCCGATATTTACCGCTTCCGCGAAGGCGATTTGATCGCCTATGACCTTGGCTTCCGTTACGGCCAAAAGGCCAAGCGCCCGGTCTACGACTATGATTTTATGAAACACCTCAGCAAACCGCTTAGTCAGCTGCGGGCCGAGTTCGGGGTAGATGTGAAGGCGCTGCGCAAGCTCTTCTTAGCCGAGAAAAAGCGAATTCCGGATACCAAAGAAAGCGCGCGACTTTAATTAGCCGACATTGACCGCGAGCTGCATCATCAGCATCGCGTCACCATCGGCGTAGAGCACTTCCTTATCCGCCTTCGCCGGTAAAACGACATTGTTAGCGATGCAGAATTTAATCAGCGCATCGGTTACGTGATGCGCGGGCAGGGCCACATGCACATGGCTTGTAAAGCTGCCATGGCTGGTTTCGACTCCCACGGTGAGCTCTTTATTCGTGCTGGGCGCAAAGCCGGTGATCCGTCCTGGCGGCAGCAAATCCGCCTTCAAGTGGCGGTAGGCGTTGAGCGCCTGCTCAAGCTCCGTCTTGCCGAATTTAATGGTGCGGACTTCGTGGATCATAACCGGCCTTAAGATTCGAATTCGACGGACTCGAATTCAAGCACCGGAAAGGTTTCCAGCTCAACAAACAGCGCCGGCAGGCCCTTGGCGATGATCCCCGATTTCTTGCCGCGCCGCGGCAGCATGATGCGGTTATCGATACAAAAATGAATCATCGGTTCGGTCAGTTTGACCGGTTTCAGGCTCAGCTTGCTGATTACCAGCTCGGTATGGGCACGTTCGATCTCCATTTCGATGGCAATTTCCGTATTGCAGATGACCGAGCAGCGGGTGATTTTGCCGCCTGGAAGGTATTCCGGATACAGCCGGCGATAAGCGTTCAGCGCCATCGCGAGCTCGCCCTTGGAGAGCATGATTTTTCTAACTTCAAGAACCATCGTTTTCTTCCCGTAAAATAATTTATGAAAATCACCCTAACCGGGAGCCGTAAACGAGGTCTTTATTGTGTGTAGAATGCATTTAAACCACTTTGCTAAACGCGCGTTAGCCATTCCTGGCGGCGGTTTTACAGCGGCAAATCAACCCAGCTCGACTTCGAGCTGAATATACAGCGTGGCGTTTCCATCCGAAAAACCAGCGGCTTTATCGCCTTTGCGCGGCAGGGGAATATTATTCTCGAGGCAAAACTTGATCAGCACCTCGAGGAAATCGTCTTTGGTTAGAGCAAATTCCAGCTCATGCGTGGAAGTGCCGTATTTCATCTCGATTCCGACCAGCGGCGCGCCGTTTTCAACCGGCTTACAATAGCTGATCCGGCCGGGTGGCAGAAAATCCGGCTTCAGGCGGCGAAACGAATTCAGCGCCTTTTCAAGCTCGGTTTGAGAAAGAATGATTTTTCGGACTTCTTGAACCATCGCGCCTGTGTTGCAATCGGAGGCAGACGGTAGCGAAGAGTTCTGGAGGCTTTCTTTATTGGCCGCATACGCATTTATGCGGCGGGTAGGGCGCCTTAGTATTCCCGCTCGAGCGTGAAATCGACCACACCCAAAAGCGCTTCCTTCACCGGCTGCGGCTTGAACAGGCCCAAGGCATCGCGGGCGATCGCGCCATAATGCCGGGCACGCTCAGCGGCGTCTTTCAAGGCGCCGGTTTTGGCGAGAAAGAGGATGGCCTGCTGCAAATCGCCTTCCTTTTGGTCTTGCTGCTCCAGCGTACGGCGCCAGAAGCGGCGCTCGTCTTCATTGCCGCGATTATAGGCGAGGATCACGGGCAAAGTGATCTTACCCTCGCGAAAATCGTCGCCGATGGTTTTACCGAGCCGCGCTTGTTCGGCGGAATAATCGAGCACGTCATCGATGATTTGGAAGGCGAGGCCCAGATTGAGGCCGAAGGTACGCAAGGCATCGGCCTCGGCGGTAGGCCGCTCCGCTAAAACGGCAGCCACCCGGCAAGCAGCCGAGAAAAGCTCGGCCGTTTTGGCGCGGATGACTTCGAGATAAGCCTGCTCGCTGGTTTGAGTATTGTTGCTGGTCATGAGCTGCATGACTTCGCCTTCGGACAAAATGCCGACGGCCGAGGAGAGAATTCGTAAAACTTCGAGCGACCCGTCTTCCACCATCATCTGGAAGGCGCGGCTGAAGAGAAAATCGCCCACCAGCACGGAGGGTTTGTTGCCGAATAACGTATTAGCCGAGGGTGCGCCACGGCGCAGGGCGCTTTCGTCCACTACGTCGTCATGCAGCAGGGTTGCGGCATGAATGAACTCAATACAGGCGGCGAGCTTGCGCTGCCGCGTTCCCTCATAGCCGCACATCTTGGCGCAGGCGAGCGTAAGCATGGGACGCAGCCGCTTACCACCCGAGGCAATTAGGTGCCCGGCCAGTTGCGGAATAAGTGCCACCGGCGATTGCATGCGCTGAAGAATGACCTCGTTCACCGCCTGCAGATCGTCGGCGACTAGCCCGGTGAGATCATCGAGCGCATTTGCGGCTTTGCGCCGCGGGGTTTCGAGTGGAATAATGGAGGCCATGGCGGAATACTGGAGCAAAACCTTTTCGCACGCAACGCTATGGAAACCACGCAAGATACGCTTCTAAACGGCCGCGCCATTATCCTTCAGCCCAAGAAGGGCTATCGCGTCGCGGTAGATCCGGTGCTGCTGGCAGCTTCCATTCCCGCGCGGCCGGGCGAAACCGTGCTCGATCTTGGCTCGGGCACCGGGGCGGCGAGCTTTTGCCTGGCGGCACGGGTGGAAGGCTGCGCGATCACCGGCATCGAGAATAATCCCGATTATCTGGCGCTGGCTCAACAAAGCGCCGAGCTGAATGGCTGGCAGGAGCGGGTGGTCTTCCACGAAGGCGATGTGAAAGCGCCGCCGGCATTGGTAGGTAATTTCGATTGGGTCATGGCCAATCCGCCTTTTTATGATGCGGAAGATTATTCGGAGTCACCCGACGCCGGAAAGTCATCCGCCCATGCCGGTGAGGATGGTTTGCAGCCCTGGCTGGATTGCGCGGCGCGGTTCTTGAAACCCGATGGCTGGTTTTTCCTGATCTATCCCGGCGGGGCGGAGGAGGAGGCTTTGGCCGCCATCCGTGCGCCGTTTCGTGAGATACGCATCCTGCGCCTTTGGGCCAAAGCCGATGGGCCCACTAAACGCCTTATCATCGCCGCCCGTAAAGGCGGCCAGCCGCTGTTCAAGGAGGCGGGAACCGTGATCCTGCACGAAGATAATGGCGACTACACCGAAGCCGCCCGCGCGGTTTTATGGGATGCCGCACCGATACCGTTGTTGAGATAAATCTCTCCCCCTCCCTCCAGGAGGGGTTGGGGGGGCTATTACGCCGGAATGACCTAGATATTCCTGGGCCATTCCCTCCCCTTTATCCCCTCTCGAAGGGAGGGGAAATTAGATTTGACTTTCTCCCCAAAACCCCTATTTTCGCGGCATTCCCGAGAATGTGGATTGGGCTTAAGGCCCATTCCCGTCACCGTTTAGCGGATGAACTATCGGGACAACTAAAATGCCAGACGGCAGGGGATCAAGGTGCTGAGTGCACCTCCCGCTGTTTGGCGCAGAAAAGGAAGTACCATGACCAAGCGTTTAACCGCGAAGCTTAAGCTCAACCGCGCTCACGGCGTCAATCACTGGGGCCGGGCCAAATCTCCCCTCAATAAGCGCGAATACCGTCCCGGCCAGCATGGCCAGCGACGCAGCAAGCTGTCGGATTTCGGCCAACAGCTGCTTGCCAAGCAGCGCCTCAAATTCTACTACGGCAATATCGGCGAGCGCCAATTCCGCCGCTATTACTTCGAAGCCGTGCGCCGCAAGGGCGATAGCTCGGAGAACCTCATTCAGCTGCTGGAAAGCCGCCTCGACACCGTGGTCTACCGCATGAAATTCGCGCCCAGCCCGTTCGCGGCGCGCCAGATCGTCAATCACGGCCATATCAGCGTGAACGGCAAGAAGGTAAATATCGCGAGCTATCAGCTTAAAGTCGGCGACGCCGTGGAAGTGCGCGGTAAAGCCAAGCAGATGGCGATCATCATGGAAGCGGGCGCGAGCCAAGAACGCGAAGTCGCCGATTACATGACGGTGGATCAGGCCGCGTTCAAGGGCACCTATAACCGCCTGCCGAGCATGGGCGAAGTGCCCTATGCCGTGCAGATGGAACCCGCCCTCGTGATCGAGTTCTATTCGCGCTAATTCTTATTGGTTTTCAAAAGGGCGGCTTCGGCCGCCCTTTTTTAGTTAAAAGATTCGACTACCCCCTTGGCAGGACAGATATATTGGGGTGCATTAATTTCGGGTTTTTCGAGTAGATTAAGCCGCATTGGCCTAAACGACATGTCTATATCCCTTATCAACGACGAAAAAGCGCTTATCGATAAATACAAAGAACCCGCCAGGGAATTATTCGCGCGCGATCCGTCCAAGCCCCTAAATAATCACCAGCTACTGCCAGAAAAATGGCTGCATTTTTTTCCGCTGCGCTCGAATATCGAGCTGCATACCTATATGCGGTACATGATTTTTCCGCACCGAGACCGCAAGCTGGACCATAATTTAGTCGATCCGGAAGAAGAACGCCTACTTACGTCTCTGGAAATACAAATAGGTTTGCGACGTATTTATGAGGCGCTTCATGACCATCCACATTTGGCCAAAGAAAAGGAGGAAGTCGCCCCAAGGCACCAAGGAAGCATGACCGCTGCTAAGAAGTCTCGTGAACGTGAAGGGGGTATTGGCCTTGGGCTACCCATCTTTTTACTCCTTGAGCGCATCCTTGATATGAATGTCGAAAAAGGATCGATGATCCATGAAATATTCGACCTTGTTCTTAAAACCAACCCCGAGATTTTTACAAAGAAAGTACTCGATCGGGGCATCCGCCATCCCCAGACTTGGCCTTTCATCAACCAGTTGCTTCAGGCTCAGCCTATCCTGGTGGCAAGCGCTATTAGCCGTGCGATTGGCCTCATGGATGATGAGTTTTCTGAGATTGAAAAGGCAAGGGCCAAAGCAGAAAAAGAAAAAGCAGCAGGCCAATGGACCGAAGAATCTGCCGCGGAACTGGATGCTAAAACTACAAAATTGCACAATTCCTTGCGGGCCTATCAGAACATCGTGATTGCAGGCTTAAGGATCCAGCCCACGCTGGCCGCTACTACCCGCGTGATTGGCACCGTGCTGGATAAGCTTGTGGGGAGCGGAAATATCGCTAATCCCGTGGCAGATGACTGGAAATACTATAAATCTATTTTTGAACACATCATGGCCGATGGTAAATCGCGTGGCGCCCTCACGGAATCCCGTTTCCGCGACTTCATCGGCAAATTAAAGCTGCGCTATGGCTCAGGCTATTCGCCGGCTTATTATGATGACATGGAACTTGTGCCCGGCTTAGAGGCTGCAATGGGAGTGGCCAGCCTGGCGATTAAATACGATATCCATTTTCCTAAGTCGATTTATGGACCGATTTGGCGAGCCGAGCATCCCGATAGCTGGTTTATACAACTACGTATTCCCGGAGTTCCACTCCAAGCACCCGATCGTCCTGTGTTAGGCGAGGCAGGGCAGATGAAGGGATCTCAGCCCGAAAGACGCCCGGCGTGAAAGCCCCAAGGATCGTCATGTATTCGGGGCGGTAATTCTCGGAGAGGCGCACCAGGGCGGCGAAGCGGCCTTCACTGGAGTGATTGGTAAAGCGTTGCCAAATCGGGTCGATATCAACCGTTCTTTTCATATGTTCTGTCATTTCGCCCTCATATCCTTCATTTCTTTGCACCTATCGAGTGTTAAGGAGCGCCCCTTAAAACGGGGTTAAGCGCGGAGCATTTCTCATCCAATTCAAGTGGGTAACTCCGAATGCCTTGCTCATTTGGCATATGGAATTTGCCATATTTTTCTTATAGTTAATCCGCATCAACCATAGATGAAACTAAATACCAGTTTGTTACTTGCATCAAAAAATTGCTAGGGTCTATCTCGTGATCGCGCAGTGACGGGCGCAAGGCTTTCCAGCACATTGGGATCCTAAGCTTAGAATTCCACGTGGACAAGTTGTCGC
>JADMIO011210285.1_pt1 | contig 91386 bp, 83 predicted proteins | sample 8958161 | NCBI WGS metagenome assembly JADMIO01 (sample SAMN16585339, study PRJNA669376) | soil metagenome | isolation source: Crop rotation soil | place: USA: Cullars Rotation, Alabama | collected 2011
CGCGACAACTTGTCCACGTGGAATTCTAAGCTTAGGATCCCAATGTGCTGGAAAGGGGTGCGATCTCGAACGGCGCTGGTGCCTCAACAGGAACCTCCGGCGCCGTGGGTTGAGCAGGACCCAGAAGTGGGAGCGGCACAAACCTATTCGGCGGCCAAGGGCCCTTCCATCCTTTCGGACGTACCCGCGGTACTCTCCGAGGCCCACCCTTCCATTGATCCGCTTTTTCTCTACCACGGTCTTGCCTGACTCGGCCTCTTCCTTCTTGGTGTTTTACCTCCGTAGAAGGCCTCGCCCCTTTGGTATGTTCCGCGGATCCCGTTTCGCCGGGATCGATTGGCTTTTTGTCGTTCGCCGCAACGACTTCGCCCGCGGCCGTGCCGCTCGCCAAAGACCCAATGTCTTGATAAAGCGACCGGACAGGTGCGTCCGAATAGGTCTCGTTGACACCTTCGATGTCACCGTATCCACCGCCTCCGCAGCGTAGAACCTTCGGACATCCCGCTCCCCAATCATTGCCCGTTGGGTCCGTTCTATCGATTGGATCATTTCCAACGTAGGTATAGAGGTTAAGGTCTGCGGTGTAGCCGACGGGATCGGTTTGCAGGAAACGTCCGCCGCGCTTGTCATCGGCGCAATAGTAGCGGGCACGGTAGTAGTAGCAGCCGGTTTCGGGATCGAGGCGCCTGCCCGTGAATTTGAATGGTTCACTGCCAGCCACCGCAGAACACGCCGTCGCACCCTTCAGGCAGTTGCCGTAGGGGTCATAGAGGAATGGCCCTTCGGCAAGCGCACCCGTGTCGCCCGACATGGCGATCACGCTGCCCTGATGGTTGGTGTGGAAATATTCGTGGGTGAAGGTCCAGCCGCCTTGGCCGTCGCTATGGGGTGTCACCATAGCGATGGGCTCGTCAATGGCCGGCCCCGGCACATAGAGCGCAACGGCCGTCTTGCCGCTGTCGTAGTCCACGACTTCGTCATCACCGTCGTTCAGATAGAAGCCGGCAGTCACGCCGGTGCCGCTCTTCTTGTTGCGCCGGCCGAGCGGATCGTAACCGTAGGCGGCCGCGACAGTCCCACCTGCGGTCTTGTTTGCGGTTAGCAGACGGTTCTCGGCATCATAGAGGAAGCTCCAGGTCCCATCGGAGGCAAGATTGCCCTTGCCGTCATAGCCATACGTCGTGCCGTTGACGGTGGCGTACTCGTTGAGATTGTTCGCGGTGTAAGTCGTTGCCGCGCCCACCGACGGCTGCCACACGTAGTCGGTATCGCTGTTGGCTTCCGTCAGCAGCTCATGTGCCGCTGTGTAGGTGAACGTGTAGTGCGGATCGTTCGCGCCGAGATTCGTGTCGTGGTTGAGAGTGAGCAGATCACCGGCGCCTGTGTACGTATAGGCCATGCTCGCGGCATTGAGATAGGTAACGCTTTGGCGGCGCGACAGCGGATCATAGGCGTAGGTGGCGAGCGTGTGCTGGGCGTCGGTGCATGTCGTGGACTTTTCGAGCACCACCGTCATGCGATTCAAATTGTCGTAGCAATAGCCTACGTAGTAGCCGCTGTCGTATCCCGACCATGTCAGCTTAATGCGGTTACCGTCGGCATCTAGTTGGTAGGGCATAACTCGCGAGGCGGCGAAGCCCGGCATGGTCGTCGCGGTCTGTTTGAGCCGGCCGGCGGTGTCATAGCTATAATTGATACTGTTGCTGGCGGTGTCAGTGAGGAGGTCGATGCGACCGTCAAGCGTGTAGGTCCAATTGGTCGTGACGGCTGGGTTGGGCGAAACCTTCTGGGTCATCCAGTTGAGCGGGTTGTACTGATAGGTGAGCGTCTCACCGCCGCGATTGCGCCGAGAAGTCACGTTGCCGTTTTCGTCAAGCGTAAGCAGCTCCGATGTCAAGCCCGGAAACGTGGTTTGGGTAAGCCGTATGAAATCGTCGTACCCGTATGTCGTGGTATTGCCGTTTGCATCCATCAATGTCTTGGTTTCGCCGTCGGGGAAGTAGGTGACGCGCCGGTAGCATTCCTGGTCGGTGCCGGCCAGACTGCAGCCATTGCCGGAACTCCAGCCCCGATACTCCGTCTTGACCTGATTGGCGGCGCAGTTGGCATCGGCCGTTGCGCAATAGACAAATCGCGTTTTTCGAATTAGCGGATCCCAGACTTGAGAGATGCGATCTGCGTTATCGTAGAAGGTTTGGGTTTGCCTGCCGTCCGCGTCCGTGACCTTCTTTACTTTGGAAGTGGGAGTATAGTCAGTCGTTTTAACGGGAATCCACGTAATGCCGGTGGAGGCGTTTTGCCCACTACACGCCGCGGCCCCCGCGACCCCCGAGGCACGATCGTCTTCCTGATCGCGCCCGATCGCATCGTATATCGTTCTTTCCGCGGCAAGCAGTGCGCTGGTCTGTCCATCGTGGTGATCGTCTTCCGTTTTGCGCCGCGCAAGATCATAGCAAGAATTGACCAAGATCGTGCGTGGATCGGTTGTACTGGTGACGTTGCCCTGCCCGTCATACCCGAAGCTCGTTGCCAAATTCAGATGTCCTGAGCCTGTGCTATAATCGAGAGTGGTTTTGCTCAGGTATCCTGCAGCATTGTAGTCATTGTGGGTCACGATGAGATCGGGATCGGTTACCTGGGCCAGCTGTCCGTTGCTGTTGTAGTCATACTTGTAGACCGGCACTCCCTCGGTGATTTGGGGACGCGTTGCTGTTTCGAGGAGTGAGGTGCCGAGTTCGGTATTGTCGTGGTAAGCCAGCGTTGTTGTTTTCAGCCTTGCGTCCGTAATCTGAGTTGGCTTGTTCCAGCCCTGATCGTAGATGGCACTTACACTCAGCACGTGCGCCGACCCAGCATTCGGGTCGCACGCCGAGACCTTGTCTACCCGTTTGTAACTGGTTGTGTTGTTGTTGTCGTCATATCCGAACAGTTCGCAATCGCCCTCCGGATAAACATATTTCAAGATGCGGCCTCGCGAATCGATCAGTGCATCGGTTTCGTGCTGCAGCTCGTCCAAATAACGGGAAGGATGCCCGTAACTGTCGTAGTACACCGTGTAGGGCTGACCCAACGGATCGTCCCGCTCTCCGCGCGTGCCGTCGGCAATGAAGAACTGGTACGGATTGCGGCTCGTTGATTGATAGAGCGTCTGGGCGTCCTTGACCTGGTATACCCGGCCAAGACTGTCGTAGTCATACTCAGCCTGTTTCGGGTATGGGCTGAGCGGCGCGGTGATCAGGTTGAGTTGCACATATGGGACCGGCCGTTGCGTCGGACTGGCATCCGGATAGGGTCCGACAAACAGAAAGGAGGTCGATTTCGCTAGCTGGTCCGTGATGGACGAGGTGATTGTTGGGGTGCCGGCAGGCTGTGTATAGGAAATCTGGCTTCCAGAAATGCCGGAATTGTCCGCGATGACTTCGTTTCCGCTGGAGTCATCAAAAGTTAGTTTCCTGCCAAGTGTGTTTTGTACTGCTGTCAGATAGTCGATCGTGTCAGGAAAGTCGCCCACCGGATCGGTCCTTGCGGTATAGGTGGGCGTGATCGTTAAGCTTCCGCCGACCGGACCATAAGGAAATTTCCAGGTCGTCAGGCGAAATCCTGTCAGCCTTCCGCATGCCGGCGCCTTCTCCTGTTGCAAGTGGTAGTTGTTCACGAAGTAGTCGAATGTCTGGATATCGCCGTGAGCGTTTGTGATCTGAAACTCGACGTTCGAAGCATCCCAACCGCGCGCGAGCGCATAGGGCGCATCGGAGTCGATACCCATATGCGCGCATTTGTTTTCGATGGCCGTCCGGTTCCCAGCTTGGGTCATTGTCGCGTAGTCGGCGCCCGGCAGGATCCAGGTCCCATCGGCTATTTGAATGAACTGCCGCGCGTTTCCACCGATGTTCACCGTCGCGACGTTGCCGGAAAGCTGATGGGCCCACCACGACAAAGAAAGCACTCCGGCGGCTTCTCGCTGGGGCGTATAGGTGTTTAGATAAATGTCCTGGGCTGTATAGAAAGCAACGATCGCACCGACGGCAGCGCGAATATCGCTCCGGCCCATTGCCTCGAGAGCGCTGCCCGAGAGGCTCAAGTTATTTTGCCAGCTATGATCCCAGCCAGGCGGCGGTGCGATGGGAGAAATACGACCCCAGTTTGGATCGGGCGCGCCCGGATGCCATGAAATATTCGCCTGCAATTCAAACGGGAAGCCGCCGTTGCCGATGCGCAACGATATCGGGCTCGTGTAACCCATCGAACCGTTGCTCAAATTGACGCCGAGAAGATTGGAGCGATCGACAAATTTGCTTTTCAGAATGTCGGCTGCGGTTGCGGGATCGTAGGCAGCATGGTTCTCAGCCTCGGCGCCAGCGCCGCCGCCCTTCGTCATGGCGCCCGGGCCGTTCAAACTGCCGCCCGCCGTCACGATATGCGCAATTTCTAAAGGGTCGCTTCCGCTGAGCAGTGTTGCGACGAATGCTCCGCCGCGCTGCTTGCTGGGCAAAGTGGGATATGACACGCCGCTGCCCCAGACGGTTTCAGGAACTATCATTCCGCCACGCTGGCCCGGCCCCAGGTAACCTTCCTGCGAGGTCACAACAGTGAACCCGTTGTGGACGTAGTTCGCGATGTCCGTCGCAATGTCGAACGTCATGCCATCGCATTGCGAGGGACTGAATAACGGCGGGGAGGTCCATGAATTTGAGTTTCCACTTCCAGGGCACGAACTGGCGACGCCGCCGTCGACCAGCAGAAGACCGTGCACCTTGGTGAAGGGATCACTGCCGACATTGGTGCCATCGAATTTCAAGAAGCTCTGCGGCCCAATGTGCCGCGGATTCTGCCCCCACTGGCTTGGATCCGGATCGGGGCTGTTTCCCCATTCGAATCGTGTTGCAGTCGAGCTGGTATCAGGCAGATCAGCCAATTCGGCGCCGACAGCCCCTTCCAAGGAAGCGGATGTCGTCGCGAACGCGAAAATTGCCGCACGACGCGACGGCGCATCTGCCGTTTTGCTGGTAAAGCTGATGCCCGAATCGACGTCGACGCGATCGAAAGTATCGCCAATTGTGAAGGTAGGCGGGTCCTGTGAATTCCACCGTCCCCAATTAAAGCCCTGAAGCGATGTGTCGCCGTAGACGAAGCCCAGCATGTGGTGGAGTTGCGGTATGGATTTACCGACTGCCGCATTTAAGCCGGCCGCCTTCGTGACTTGCGCGAGCCAATTGGCCGCCATCTTCGAGCGCGCAAAATCTCCGGTTGGCTCCTGGTACCACGGGGGGCAGTAATCAGGGTTGTCCCCTTCGCCCTTGCCGCAAATAGGCGGATTGGGTCCCACCGGAAGGGCGGTGTCCGCCGCGCGTTCCCCCGACCATTTATCGAACAGCGCACCGCTGACATCCCCCCATCCATGGACGATCGTCAACGGGGTAATCAGCTTGACGCTCTTGTCCAGCGTGGTGTCCATGTAGTCGCCATCGGCCGCAGTGGAACTGGGATTCGCTGATGCGACGTAAGGATGGTCGGCAATCAATGTGATGTGGGTGGGAAGCTCGCGCGCCAAGCCTTGGTCGGCATTTTGCTGCAGCCAATACTCATAGATCAGGGGGCTGAGCGTTAGGGTGTCAGGTACTGAGCCTAGGCACCAAGGCGGTGTCGTATAGTGAAATTCGTGATCGGCACCATAATAAGTCCAGGTCTTGTTGAATGGCGTCGCATCGAGCGCAATGCACGCTCTCTGATAATAGACCTTGCCCGGACCCATACCGGCAGGATTGTTGTAGTCGGTTTCGACAGTGAGGCGCCGCCCATAGATCTCGTCTGAGAAGAAGACGGGGGCGTTGTGATTGGCGTCCGTGAACATATGAACGTTTGTTTCGACGCCGCCCGGGTACTGAAGTGTCTGACCGTCTACCGTGAGGGTCGTGCGATATTGATCCGGAATGGCATTGTAGCGAGCAGCACTTGCCGCTGGCGTCCACGTTCGTGTGTAGGGTGGGGACGTGTCGGCATACGGCAACGACGATTGTCGCATCTGCGTGTAGTTCGCCGTTATCGTGAAGCCGCCGACAACATCCTGGAGCTGCGCGCCCAGGAGATGATGTGTTGCCATGTAGCCGAGCAAGTTGGACGACCACTTGTTCATGTCGCTGTTGAGCTTGGATGTATTCAGGGCCTTGACGAATGGGATGCCGGAGACATTGCCCGAGCTGTAGCTGTCACTCATCACATCCGTGAGCGGATCGCCTGTCGTACCGGTGGCGAATCCCATGGCAGTCCCGAGGTCAATGCCTGTAGTCCAGCTGTTGGTCTTGAAACTCGGGTCAAAAACGTACGCTATTCCGTTGATTGTCACCTTCACCCAGATATGCGCCATTTGGATCGAGGTGATCGCGCTGCCGTTGAAAGCGGCGTCACTGCAAAGTTTGTTGGTGGCGGTGTTGATGATGGCGGGAATGCCGCCGTTCGCCAGCAATTGGCATGCTGCGCGTGGTGAGCTGATGCCGGTCCAAGTCGCGAATTGCGCCGCCGTGGGGGCAATGGTGCTGTTTACATAGCTGACGGTATATGGCGTTGTGCCCTGCCGCAGCAGTGCGACCATGAGCTCCGCCTGATCGAATGGGGTTCCCGCCTTGTCGATCTCCGTTCCAAGCGCTCCCTTCTGCAGTCCGTACATCCATTCGGTTTGAATGTTGTTGTGCACATACTCATAAATCAGGTCGACGTTGTTATGCAGCGCGCGGGCAAGTTCGACGATCTCGGTCGGAGTGGGAGTGGCAACGCCCGTATAGTCGCTGAGGCCGTCGCTCGACGTGTTGTTCCCGTGCGCATAGTAGTACGTGTCAGCAGTGAGCGGGTTAATCAGCGCCGCCGTTCCGATTTTCACGGACGGCAGGTAGGTCGTGGCTCGCGCCGCGGAGTATTCCAAGAACGGAAAGAGCGCGACCAATACAGAGACGACCAGCCGCTGCGCAACCGCGCATAACGCCTTGCACATGTATGCTCCCCCATACGGGAGGCGGCGGACGGCAGCGGGCTGACGAATACGTCACCAAAACCTACGGCCTTGGCGATTCATCCGCCAAGACTGGCCCCATCCCCTCCCGAATCTACATGAGACAGTATTTGGTCTCCCATGCAAGTCAAGGCGTGGAGAACGTCTGCGCGTTTTCTTGTAGAAAAAACACGCACTCCCCGTCGCTGCAATGTTGTTCAACGCGAACACGTCCAACATTCTTTCGCTTGCGACTTGAAATCATCAATCGATTCAGTAGATTGATTGCGCATTTGCTGGGGAGGGATGGCCGATGCGTGGATGGCGGCTGGTCTTGGCAGTGACCATACTGGGATGCTGCTGCACACCGGTTTCGGCGGATACGACCTACAAATACGACACTTTAGGTCGGCTTCGCTGCGCGATATACAACAACGGTACTACGGTCATTACGATTGTTTACACCTATGATCAGGCCGGCAATCGAACACAGGTGGTGACACAAAGTGCGGCGTGCCCGATCTGAACCCGTTGAGATTTGAACGTTTGCCGCCATGGGCAGCGTCGTGATCCGCGGTTGTCTTTCTCGCCAACCACCTGAATCTCATGACGGGGCGATCGGGCAAAGAAAAAGGCCGGCAGATTGCTGCCGGCCAGATACTTATTGTTGCGCGGCGGCAAGACGCAACGGCTGGGGAAGCCAGCGGCTTTCCGCAAGCAACTTCTCAGCCTGTTTCGCCATGCCGTCTTTCTTCAGTTTCGCAAGACGCCATGCCGCCTGTTGCGATACGCCTTCCGAAACCGCACTCAGGATTTCATCTTTCGTGATACGCCCGAGAAAGTTTGCCTGGGTAGGCCGCCACCATGTGCACATCTCAAGACCGAGCGCCGCTGCCAACCTGTCGACATCCTCGTGCGGCGGCCCGTTGTGTCGTCCCTCATGCAGCGCATCGACGGTCATTCCCACGCAATGGGCAAGGAGCTTGTCGCGATCTTCGACCGGAAGCGCCACCAGCCAGTTCCAGAGCTCATCAGCCTCTGGAATACGCGCCGCCCATGCAGCATGCCGGACCGCAAAGGCCTGTCCGGCAGCGCTTTCTCCCAAGGATGGTGACGCATTCTCGGGATCTACTGCAGAGGCGATGATACGAAGAGCGTCCGAATTGCTGCCGCGGTAGAACAGCTGTCCTACGACCGCATGCAGCAACGCGACGGACGCGACGGACGGTTGTTCCGCCAGCATCTCGCGCAAGGCCGCCGTGCGATGTGCCGCCAAATCGCGCACGACAGAATCCGAATAGCCGTTGGTCCGGGACTCATCCGGCTCATTGGCTGGTGCGGACCCGCTCACCACGCCCGGCTTGAGAAGCCCGCGCACGATTTCGGGGTGTCCATCCGACCCCAGGCTGACGATCGCGCCTGCCCTCGCCTTCTCTTCTTCCGGCCATGAGGACTTTGACGCTTCGATCTCGCCGATTTCGGCCGCGACGCGGTCGATCTCAGTGGCCAACGTTTCGTCGCCATCTTCGAGCGCGGCGACGAGTTCGTCGTAGCGTTCGCCCAGGCTCTCGAGCCGCGCCTCCTCTTCTTCGCTGATCGGCTGCACCGATATCTCCGCTTTGCCGAAGCGGGAAACCTGAAGCAGGTCCAGATCGGGATGCACCTCGACCCAGCTCCAGCCTTCGGCACGAACGGAATTTGCAACATCCTCCAGCTTTTCAGCGACCATCCGGTCCAGCAATTGGCTGTCGCCGAAATAGCCTTCGTCTTCGCTGTCGAAGAGATCGCGAACGATGATGCCGCCCGCGGCCTCGTATGCCTTGGCGCCGATGAAACGCGCGCGCCGGTCGTCGCCCTGCACTTGCGCACTCGTGAGCATGCGACGGATGGCAGATGCTGGAATGTCGGTATAGCCGCGGTCGAACCAGACCTCCTCCTGGACGGAATGGTCCGCCGACAGCGTGAAGGCCGTCAGCTGCTCCAGCGACATGGCGCCGGCGCGGTACTCTGCAACAAGCCGCGGCGACACTGACGCAAGCTTCAGGCGTTGTTCGACGAAGGTTGGCGTGACGGCGAACCGCGACGCAATCTCGTCGATCGGCAAGCCATCGTGAACCAAAGCCGCAAAGGCTTCGAACTGGTCGGCGGGGTGCAGCGGCGCCCGCAGCAGGTTTTCGGCGAGAGACAGTTCCGTGGTGGAATCGTCCTTGTTGAGGACGAGGCAGCGGATGGCGTGATCGCGGGCGATCTTCTTGCGTTTGGCCAGCAGCTTCAGGGCGGCAAACCGGCGCCCGCCGGCCACCACCTCGAACATGGGATCGTGTCCGTTGTTCTGCGGCAGGGCTTTGACGAGCAGGTTCTCCAAAAGGTCATTGGCATCGATGTTCGCCGCCATGCTTTCGATGTCAGCCAGCCGATCGGTCTTTCGCACATTCGCCTTGGACGGCTTCAGCTGGCAAAGCGGTATCAACCTGAGCTTTCGGCTCATGGCATTCTCCTTCGGGTTTGTGAGGTTCAGGCCGCGACGGCTGCAACAGCGCGTGTGAACGGCCAGATCTTGCAAGGAACAGGATCCACTGGAGATGGTCGGTCTGCGGAACGATTTGCGATAGACGCGAAGATATCGCGCCGCGTGATATTGGCGCCGCACAGGCATCGCCGGCTCTGTCCGTATCGCTATTGCGGATCGTTGACGGTCGTATCCGCGCTGAACGGCGGCGACGGCGTGCCGTCGATCATCAGCTTGAGGTAGATCGACCGGTTGGGCAGCCACAGCAGGTCGACCACTTCGAATGTCGGCTGGAACTCGTCCGCCAGCAGGGTCGCATCCTCAGGGCCCACGCGGAACGACACGATCGTGCCGGCGTTGCCCAGCACCGCATGCCGGATGTCGGGTTCGAGCTGATGCATGTATTGATGCGAGAGCACCAGCCCCAAGCCATACTTGCGCAGCTCGCTCATCATGTTGGCGAGCATCAAGGTCGTGAAGTTGTGGAATTCGTCGAGATAAAGGATGTACGGCCGGCGTTCGGCAGGGGCGATCTCGGCGCGGCTGAACGCAGCGAGTCCGATGGTCGAAACGATAAGACTGCCGAGCACAAGCGCGCTGTCTTCGCCGACCGTGCCCTTCGACAGGCTAACCACCAGGATGAGGCCTTCGTCCATCAGCTTGCGGAACCGCAGATCGATCTGCGGCTCGACGAGGATGCGCCGCAAAGTGGGGTCGGCAAGCAGCGCGCCCAGTTTATTCTGGATCGGCATGCAGGCTTCGGCCTTAAGGCGCGCCGGGTAGTTCTCGAATTCCTCCGTCCAGAACGTTTTCACCACGTCGTTGCGGATGTGCTTGACGACCTCCTTGCGAAATTTGTCGTCGCTGTAGAGAGCCAGAATGTCGGGCAAGGTCGAGCTCTCGCGCTCCAAGAGCGCAAACAGTGAGTTGCGCAGCACATGCTCCATGCGCACGCCCCACGCATCGGGCCAGATTTTCTTGAGCGTCTCGAGCATGCCGGACACGGCGAGCGGAATCTTGTCGTCGCGCACCCGACGGAGCGGATTGTAGCCGAACGGCTGCCAGGGATCGGCGGCATTGAAATAGACAAGCCGGTCGGGGCATTCCTCGAAGATGCGCGTAGCCAGCTGGGACGCCAGATCGCCGTGCGGATCGATCAGCGCAAATCCGCGGCCGGCGCGGACATCCTGCCACGCCATCTTCTCCAGCATCGTCGATTTGCCGACTCCGGTCTGGCCGATGACGTACATGTGCGATAGGCGGTCGGACTGCTTGATGCCGAAGGGAACACGTCGGTCGTGAAAATTGGTTTGTGCGAAATAGGAGACGACATTGGGCGGCGGCATGTTCTTGCATGTTCGCGCATCGCACGTCCCGCGCCGAGGCTGGACAACATCACAACGGCAAACGATTTCGCGTCTTGGGCATGGATGTGCGTGCACTCATCATGCAGGTCTATGAAAACCGAAAAATTCAAACTGCTGTGCCGCAAGTTCCTGGTGCCGATCGTCAGCGACGCCATCCATGGCGAGCTCAAGGAATTGGAAGAGACCATCGACGCGATGGCAGGCGCCCTCGCCCGCATCGAGGAGCAGCTCAGGGACATGGGCGCTGCCGATCCCGACGAAGAATAGAAATGCAGCTCGACGATGCCGAAGTTGCGGAATTCCAGAATCTCTACGAAGGCGTCTATGGCGAAGCGCTTACTGCGGACCGCGCCCGGGAAATCGCGCAGCGATTGTTGCGCCTCTACCAGCTGCTGCTGAGGCCCTTGCCACCCGACGATTGAGAGTGCGCGTGCTTAGATCACCGCATCCTTTTGCGTCTTCGGCGAGGAAGGACGGGGGCCGTCGCATCCGCCCGTTGCCTGGGGCGCGATCCTCCCGATTGCAACCACGAGTCCATCAGGCCCACTTCAGGGGCTGCGGACAAAACCATGGGCTACGTTGTTGGCATCGAAGTAGAACCCGGCGATGACACCGCTGCGATTGATGCTCTCAGGGGCTGTATACGTCGACTCGTGGGGATCGAAGGTCTTGATCGTTCCATCGGCCGACCGCACGAAGCCGTGATAGAGGAAGGTGCCGCCCTGGTTGTACGAGCCGGTGACCACGCCGCTATCATTGATGCTCAGCGGTTCGGTGGCGTGCCCGTTCGACGGATCGAATGTCGTGAAGCCGCCACCCGGCGCTCTAATGAAACCGACGGGTGAGCCGGATTGAAAGCGGTAAAAGAATCCGGTGATCGCGCCTGCGCCATTGATGCCATAGGGAAAGACTTGCTGCGAATCGGGAGGATCGAACTTCTTGAATGTTCCATCCGCTGCCCGCAGGAACCCGGAAATTCCGATGCCGCCAGAGTAATACCCGGTGATCGCGCCATGGCGGTTGATTTTCCAGCCGAGGGTAATGAGCGAAAAAGGGCCGTCGAATTTCGTGATCGTGCCATCTGGCGACCGCAAAAAACCATGCTCAACGTCGTCGCCAGCGCAATTCGCATTGTCACAGTAGAACCCCGTGATTGCTCCCTTGGCATTGATGCTGTGAGGTATTGTTTTTTGTGATCCAGCCGGGTCGAAGGTCGTGATCGTTCCGTCCGCCGTCCGAACGAAGCCGTGAAACTTCGTTCCATCGAAATAGTGTCCCGTCGTCACGCCATCGGCGTTGATTTCAAAGGCAGTGGTGCTGGTCGCTCCGGGACCATCGAAGCTCGTGATCGTCCCGTCGGGCTCACGCAGAAAGCCGTGGCGGCCGGAACTGTCGTCGTACATTCCCACAATCGCGCCCTTGTCATTGATGCCGTAGGCGTAGGTTCCGGTCGATCCCGGCGGGTCGAAGATGGTGTATTTCGCTTTGGCGGTTGCGGCCTCGCAATTCAGGTCGACGAACATCAGAGCCATCGCGCCAGAAAAAGCGATGCTGAAAAGGCTGGACATGACACCTCCTCGTTTCAAGGCGTACGGATGAAGCCGTGCGTGACGCCGTCCGTTCCATCGAAATTTCCGACGATCACACCATCGTCGCGGAGGGCCATCGGCACGGTATCCCGTTTGGATTGCGGATGGTCGATGTTGAGAATCGTCCCGTCCGCTTCGCGCAGGAAGGCATGCGTGACGACGTCCGATGTCTCATACGTCCCGATAACAGCTCCGGCAGAGTTGATGGCCCAGGGCCGTGTTTCCATTGAGCCTTTGGGCCGGATCGTCACGAACGTGCCGTCTGCATCCCGCACAAATCCGGGGGACGGCCTGGACCTGTTATTGGTCCACAGAGCGCCGTCATACCACCCCGTGATGGTGCCGGCCGCATTGATCGCAACAGGAGCGGTAATTTTTGAGGCGGGGGCGTCGAACGATGTGAGGACACCGTCCGGCGTACGGAAGAATCCGTGCGAGCGCCGCGTCTTTAGATCGTCGAAGGTGGTGTAACCGCCGGCAATGACACCGGCGCTGTTGATCCCATAACCGATGGTCCAAACCGAGTGCGGAAATTTGAATGTCGAGATCATTCCTTCTGGAGAGCGCAGGAATCCATATTTGTAGCCGTCATGATTCTTGTAGTAACCGATGAGACCGGCTTGAGGGTCGAAGGCCGTCGCCTCGGCATAATCCGAATCCTGAACCTGAAAGGCGGCGATTGAACCATCGGAGTCGCGCACAAAGCCGCGCCCATGGCTGAACCCAGCCGCCTGCCAGCTATAGCTTCCGAAGATGCGGCCCGCGCTATCGATGCCGAGTGGAAAAGTGGCTTGCGATTTTTCCGGATCGAACGTCGCAAAGGTGCCGTCTTTGGCGCGGACAAAGCCGTGAAAGGCAAAAAGGTCCGTACCGTAAAAGCCGGTGATGACGCCGTCCTGGTTGATGCTGGTGGGGCGTGTAAAGACCGATCCCGGCGGATCGAAGGTGGTATAAGTCGCAGCCCTCGCGCTTGCGGCGAGCGACAGCGCAACGAGGGCTGGGCCCAATAGTTTGCTGATGGCTGGCACGTTCATGAAACCTCCCCGGCAGCTTTGCGATTCATGCCAACCGACCCAAGGTGCCGTCTGGGTATCAGTCGGAGACGACCCCGCGCGGAAGCAGGGAGAAGCCATATGCCGCGGTCGTCCTCGTAGAACCCGGCGATCACCAGTCGCGGTTGATCGCTTTTGCCTTCAGGATTGACCCTCACGGTGTGAACTCGAATACGGTGCCGCTGAAAACCTTGTCGCCGAATTTGCCGCCCGCCGAGGTTGTTCCGAAAAGATGTCCTGCACTGTCCATAATCAGGCCACCGCGCGGGAGCTTGCCGTCTGCACAGCCGTCTCTCGCACAGAACCTGTACAGCACCTGCATCGTTGTCCCGCTCAGCTTGAACACGATTCCGGCCCCGGGATCATCGCCGTCGGCTTTGCGGCCGCCGATCGTTGTGACACCGTACAGATTGCCGGAAGAATCCAGGAACAGCTCCGCATCGGGGATACTTCCGTCTTTGCAGTCGCGACGAGCACAGAAGTCGTATAGCTCGGTGTATTCCGATTTGGCGCCGTTTGGCACGAGCTTGTAAACTACTCCTGCACCATGAGCGCCGCCGCTTGCTGTCGTGCCGTAGAGCGCCCCTGCGGCGTCCATGATCACGCCATTGACCGAAGCGGGCGAATCTCCGCAATTCCCCGCTTCGCAGAAACTGTGCAGCACTGTTTCGCTCCAGCTACCCCCATTGTCGACGAGTTCGAAGACGACACCGGAATTGTGCTGGCCTCCTACGCGTGTGGTCCCGAAGAGGTGGCCATTGGGTGCAAGCAGCAACGGTCCTTGCGGGAAGGCGCCGTCCGCGCAATTGGCCGCTGCACAGAAACTGTAGAGATCCTTTTCTGTCCAGGCGCCGTGCTCGCGCACGAGCCGATATACGACGCCGCATGTGTCGCCGACATTGTCGCAGCCGATGTGGGCGCCGCCAAAGAAAGTCGTTCCATACAGGGATGACTTGCCGTCGTAGGGGGAGCCGTTCGCCGCCCCCTGATATGTCAGCGGCGATTGGGGGTATTGCCCAAGTCCCCCGCCGAAACTGTACAACGTCTCAAATGTCCACTCGGTATGGCGCGCGTTCGGCGCTAGCTTGTAGACGGTCCCAAAACCGTTCGTTCCGCCCAAATATGCCGATCCGTAGAGATTTCCATCGAGATCTATGATCGGGGTATTCTGCGAAGGCTCGCAGCCTTCATCGCCGCACGCCAACGCGAATTTGTGAATGGTGTTGAGCTTCCACCTTCCTCGATCACCGCTTGGTGGTGCGATTTCGTAAACCACGCCGAGATTGCTGTTGCCGCCCAGTTCCGTCACGCCATAAAGGCGCCCCGACGCATCCATGGTGAGCTTGCTGGCGGGGGAAGCCCCGTCCGTGCACCCAACCTCGCCACAGAACGACGCAATCGTCTTGAGTTTTCCAGTCTGGGCCCCGCTAGACGTCAGCGTTGTCACGGCCAAGGCACCTGCCAGAATGGCGACCACGCCAAGTGAGCCCTGTCCACGGCGGCGGCCTGTATGTGCAGCCGTGTCAGAGAACGACCTAACAGCCGCGCCCTGCGTGGTGATTGGTGTGTTCATGGGACCTCTCTGGCAGCGCTTTAATTTCATGCAACCGACCCAAGCTGGTTTGGGTGTCAGTCGAGAGGGGCCTCAAGGCATCAGGACAAAACCATGCGCGACGGTTTGCTCGTCCTCGTACCATCCAGCGATGACCCCGTCGCGATTGATCGACATGGGGAAGGTCGTTGTTGCGTGCGGAACGTCGATCGTCTTGATCGTACCGTCCCGCTTTCGCACATAGCCGTGCGTAGACGAACTGTTGTCGTAGTAGCCGACAACGGTGCCCTTGTCGTTGATCGCGGCCCATTCCAATTTCGTGCTCCCATCAGGCGGCCCGAATGTGGAAATGACGCCTTGTGCATCGCGCACGAATCCGTTCGTTCCAAGGGTCGCATCGGTAAAGACCCCGGCTACTGCACCGCTCGCATTTATGCTGAGAACTTGCGTGTCTTGTGATCCGGAAGGGTCGAATGTCGTGAATGCGCCATCGGCGGCGCGCAGATAGCCATGGTCGAGGCCGTCCGCCCCGGTGTAGTAGCCCGCAACCGTTCCTTTGCTGTTGATGGTGGATACGACTGTCTCCGTCGATCCAGGCACGTCAAACGTCGTCAAGGCGCCAGTGTGATCGCGCAGGAATCCGTGCGAGTGACCCCCGTTCCAATACCATCCGGCCGCCATACCTCGATCGTTGATCGCATTGAGGAAGCTGGCGGTATCCGGCGGACCGACGCGCTTGAGGATATGACCGTTGGCCTTGCGAATGTAGGCTTGATAGTAGCGCCCCATATCGGCATAGCCCGCCACATCTCCATCGGCATTTAGGCCGTTGAGAATTGTGATCTCCTCTCGGCCTACGGTGAACTGTGAAATAGTCCCATCGGGCGCACGAATAAAACCCCAACTAAAGTCTCCTTCACCATCGAAACCGCAACGCCCGACGACAGCGCCGCTAGCATTGATGGCTGCAACATGAGTCCAAGTGCAAGGCGAGACGTCGAAGGTCTCGAGAGTCGTTGCCATCGCGGCAGGCGACAGCAAGGTCAGCAGCGGGAGCTGCGCCGCGGTTGCCAGCGCACGGACCATGCGGATGGTACTCGTACGGTGGACAAGTGTCATTGCTGTCATAGCTGGTTCCCTTCAGGTTGATGGTTCAAACGCTATGGTGTGATCTGGTAGACGCTTCGTTGAACTCGATTTCTATTTGGCGCGAACCTTGAACACGCCGCCACAGCCCGGCACGATGAGAGCCCGGCAGCCCGGCGCGTTGACGGCCCCACCTTCCACAAAGGTGCCAAAGAGCCTTCCTTTCGAGTTCAGAAACACCGGCCCCGTGGGAGATTTCATTCCCGTGCCATCCAGCCGGAACACGATCGACATTTCGTTGGTCTCGGTATTCAGCTTGTAGACGGTGCCGCAGCCGAATCCGTCGCAGTCGCGGCCGCCCCCATTTTCCGTGGTACCAAAGAGGTTGCCCTGCCCGTCGAGGGTCACGCCGGCATGGGGCAGCGCGCCATCGTCGGAGCTCGCGGCGAAATTGTAGAGCACCTGCTGGTTCCAGACGCCGTTTCTGTCCCGGCTGAATTTCCAGACGGTCCCCTCGCCCGTCGCGTGGCCGCCCAAAGCTGTCACGCCGAAGATATTGCCTTGCGAATCAACGGCCGGGATTCCCATGGGGAAACTTCCATCGCCGCCGCCGGTGGGAAAGATGTGGAGCACCGTCTCCTTCCACGCCCCGCTCTTCGTCGGCTTCAATTGGTAAAGGGTCCCTTGGCCTTGGCAACACTGGTTGCCGCCGTAGATGGTGACGCCGTAAAGATTGCCACGAGCGTCCATGCTGACACCTTCGATCGGTCCAGCGCCGTCTGCCTGGTGGCCTGCGAAATTATACAGGATTGTTTCCTTCCATCTCCCGCGTTTCCCGGCCTTGAGTTGGAAGACCGTTCCGCAACCGGGCAACTGGCCGTTCTCCGTACACAGATGATTGCCGCCCTCTGATGTCGTGCCATACAGAAGGCCCGGCGCGGCCATCAGCAGCGTCGATTTCGGGGTTGCTCCATCCTGATGCTCATAGCCCGCGAAACTGTAGAGCGTTGTTGCGGCCCAGGTGCCATCTCCTCGCGGCGACAGCTGATAGACGCTGCCGCGGTTATGAGTGCCGCAAGCAGCCGTCGTCCCATAGAGGTTGCCCTCTGAGTCGAGAATGACTCCTCCTTCCGGAAAGCAGCCGTCCGCGCTTTGACCAGAGAAGGCGTGGATGATGGTCTCGCTGTAGCCACCACCATCGGCCGGCGACAGCTTGAAGACGACACCGCATCCGTCGGGGTCACAATTGTCTCCTCCAAACAGGGTTACACCGTAAAGATTGCCGGAGCGATCCCCGACCAAACCGCCGGCCCATGGGAAATATCCGTCGGGCGAATTCGTAAAGTCGTAGATTTCGGCAAACGCCTTGCCGTGAGACCCGTTCGGCCCGTGCCCACGGTCAGATTTCGCTGCAACATGGGTGGCGCTGGCGACAATCACGACCGCCAGCAACGCTGCAAGCTTGGAGCAGGTTATCATTGTCCCCGACTTTGCGTTGTCCGCCGGACGGCGCTGTTGGATTGGCGATTCGCGATGCGTTCGGCTGTGGTCACGACGTCGGGTGAAGCGGCAATATTCCGCACTGGGAAAATCGGTCCGCAAGCGCTCGATTTTAACCACGTTGATTCTTCCCTTGCTGACGACGCCCGATGCCGCAGCGAAATCGAGAGCCCTCTTGACTCACAACGGCCCCTTAGGTCCTCATTAAGACTCTTAAATGTGGGGCGTTCGGGAAAACCGGACCAATCTTGCTTGTCGATGACGGGGCAGCCGTACAGCTTCGGCCGGTTCACTCTGGATCCGGTGGCGCGCAGCTTGTCTGCCGACGGTGCGCCGGTGCCGCTCGGCACCACGGACCTTCGCCTGCTGACCGCCTTGGTGGAACGTGCCGGCGAAACCATCGCCAAAGACGAATTGATTCGGCTCGTTTGGGGCCGCGCCCCCGTCAGCGACAACGCGCTCTACGTTCATATCAATGCGTTGCGAAAGGCGCTTGGTGACGATTGGATCGTCAACAAACAGGGCCGCGGTTACCGTTTCGTCGCATCAGCACTGCAAGCAGAACCAACCACGCCGCCTCCCCGCGTTGAGCCCCGTCCCGGCAATCTTCCTTCGCTTTGGAGCGGCAGCGGCGCACGCGGGCCAACACGCCTCATCGGCAGACGAGAGCATTTGCGCATCGTCTCGGACCTGCTGATGCAAGGCCGTCTGGTTACACTAACGGGGCCTGGCGGGGTGGGAAAAACCAGACTCGCGTTGCAGGCGGCCGGCGAAGCACATTTCACGCACGGGGTTTGGCTGGTGGAGCTGGCAACCCTGAACAATGCAGATCTGGTTCCAAGTGCGATCGCTTCGGCGCTTGGGGCCAAGATCGGTAGCAGCGCAACGCCGCTCGAAGCGCTATGCCGGTTTCTGGCGAAAAAGTCTCTGCTGCTGGTGCTAGACAATTGCGAACACGTGATTGCAGCGGCCGCGCGGACATCGGAAGCACTTCTCAGTGCCGCTCCTGACTTGAGGATTTTGGCGACCAGTCGCGAACCCCTCTCCTGTTCCGGAGAGCAGATTATGGATGTTCCACCGCTGGCGGTGCCCACAGAGATCGAGATGCCACCGGATTTGATGCGCGGCGTGGCGGCGGTCGATCTCTTTATCGAGCGAGCGATTCAAGCGGACGCGAATTATTCGATCGGAGACAAGGAACTCGCAACAGTCGCCAGAATTTGCCGCTGCGTCGATGGCCTGCCGTTGGCAATCGAAATGGTTGCCGCCTGGGCTGGTCCGCTTGGGCTTGAGACATTGGACGGAAAAGTCGCTGGATCCTTGAAAGCATGGCTTTGTGCCAGAAGCACGGCACCGTCGCGGCACTATACGCTTCGCGCCACCTTGGAATGGAGTCACGGCCTGCTGACGCTAGCCCAGCGCGCGGTCCTGCACCGGCTTGCCGTATTTGCTGGCAATTTTTCGATGCAGGCAGCTGAGGCCGTCGCGAGCGACAGCGCGATCCCGAAAGAGCAGGTCTTCGAGCATGTGGCAAATCTGATCCGCAAATCGATGATTGCGGTGGTACCGGGATCTTGGCCGCAGCGGTTCCGCCTGCTCGAAACCACACGCGCTTTCATGCTCGAAGAACTCGCTGCTTCGGCGGATGGCGATGCAACCCGGCAGCGGCACGCGTCCTATGTGCTTGGAGTGCTCGAAAAAGGATTGTCCGACTTTGAAGCCACCGGCGACGCTGTTTGGCTGGAACGCTATAGCCCCATGCTCGACGACGTGCGCGCTGCAATTGACTGGGCAGCGAATCAGGACGGCGATGATGTGGTGGCATTGGCCGGCGCGTCATGGCCGCTTTGGCGGGAACTGTCGCTGCGACCCGAGGGCAGACAGCGGCTCAGTGCGGCGGCGACGCGGTTGCACCCGGGCACACCGCCGGCGATCGCGGCACGATTGCATCAGGGTCTTGCCGAAATGTTGTTCAACACCGATGCGGCGGGCACGCGTGAGGAACTCGAGCGCGCGCTTGTCCTCTATCGGGAATTGGGCGACCACGTGAACGTAGGGGGCGCTCTGTCGCACTTGGCATATTGGTCGTTATCGAACAATCGACCTCAGGAAGCTCAAGAATTGATCCGTGAAGCCCTGGACCTGCTTCAGCCGGCAGGAGGGCTTCGGACCCTTGCAAACGCGTACTCGCTGCAATTGTGCATCGAATGTATTCTCGGCCGGTTTGAGGCGGCTCACGCCGCTGGCGAGAATGCTGTGCGCCTGTGCGAGATGGCAGGGAACCATCGCTCGGCCCTCGTGGTAAGGGCCAATCTCGTGCAACTTCTTTTGGAGAGCGGCGATATTGACGGTGCAATCCTGGCCGGCCGGAGCGTCACGATGCGGCTGCGCAACACGCGCCATTCGGAAGTGCGCGGGTTCGCACTCGGTGTGCTCGCCGTCGCTCTGATGGCGCGGGACGAATTGGATGAAGCGATGTCAGCAGCCCGCGAAGCCGCGCCGCTCCTTCGCGACGACGGGGCGTTGTATTGGTTGTTTGATCACTTCGCCCTCTATTCAGGGCTTGTCGGGCGGAGCAAGGATGCGGCGCTGCTCGCCGGTTATGCGGACGCGGTGTATCGCAGAGTCGGCCGCCAGCGCGAGCCGATGGGCTGCAACGCCGTCGAACGACTGGTCACCCTGCTGCGCGAGACCCTTCCTGCCGAGGAAATCCATCAGCTCGGCGAACTGGGCGCACGCCTTTCGGAAGACCAGGCGCTGAGCCTTGCGCTCGGACCGCAAGCTTGATGGTTATTGGTTATCTGCAGTGATTGAATATCCACAAACTGGCAGCGGGAGAGAACAGCCCGGAGATTGGCGCCAACAACAACATTACGCGGCCTTTCTGTTATAGCCTCGTGAATGCTGGAGGCGGAGCGACGTGCTGCGGACAACTCCACGACTTTTCCAGCTTGAGCAATGCGCGGCATGTATGGGTTAGTACCTCCCGCCATTGCCTGCTACGAACCTGCCAACTCGGTGGGTCTCAGTGTTTGAGAGAAGGCCGTGGTCGCAAATTGCTGCCCTTTGAAGAAACCATTGAAATTTTCAGCCAATGGTTGCTTGTTACGTACCTAGCGGTAGAACCCATTCACGTATTCGAACTATGGCATATCTCGTCGTCGCATACCCAAAAATATCTGAAGCCGATTTTAATTGGATTCAGGAATATCGAAGCAAAAATGATCCGCGCTATTTCAATGTGATTAAACCCCACTTCACAATAGTGTTTACCATAGACGACATTTCACAAGAAGACTTTATCCAGGAAGCCAAAAAGCAGACCGAACATATTCAGCAATTTGATTTCGAATTAAATATTGCGACCATTAATCAGGATGTTTCGAAGAAGTACTATCACGAGTTCCTTGTCCCTGAAAAAGGATACGCTGCGATAGTAAAGATTCATGACAAACTCTATTCTGAAGCTTTCTATAAAAACTTACGTTATGATATTGATTTCATTCCTCACGTCGCAATTGGTAATGCAGGCGATGTCGAAGAGTCAAAGAAGCGAGTAGATAACCTAAATGACAAAGGCGTCTCAGTTTGTGGAACAATAGATACCTTGGACATTCTTGAATACAAAGACGGTAAAGTAACCACCATAGATCAAATCAAACTTATATGACGAAGTCTAAGTAGGTAAAAAGAATATTGGCATCTCGTCGGAGCGGCTTGCTAAGTTTCGTCGCGCTACCCTTATTGCTTCTGGAGAAGAAGTGGAACAAATCGCTAATATTTGTTTTTGAGCGAAATCTCCATAAGCGGTAGATCCACTTCTGCGGACGGGGAGTGATTCGGGGCTTGTCGGGCGGAGCAAGGATGCGGCGCTCCTCGCCGGTTACGCGGACGCGGTGTATCGCAGAGTCGGCCGCCAGCGCGAGCCGATGGGCTGCAACGCCGTCGAACGATTGGTCACCCTGCTGCGCGAGACCCTTCCTGCCGAGGAAATCAATCGACTCCGCGGGTTGGGCGCACGCCTTTCGAAGACCAGGCGCTGACCCTCGCATTGGGCCTCCCAGCTGATGCCGATCAGCCTATCGGCAGCGATTTGAACACAGCCGTAAACTGAACATCGCGATCCGGACACATCGCGGCATATCTTGAAATCACAGCATCAAGTGACACTCGCACCGATTTGTACTTCCGGTGCCAAGATCCGCCAGAATTCGACAGAAGTGCGAGAGATACGTCTTCGCACCAAGAGCAACCCACGTGGTTCGCGTCACAGCCGCATGCGTCGGCGGAATCAGAATCGCAGTCTACGCATGAACGCAACGGGCCCGGCAGCACTGCCTGGTGTAAACGGCGCGTGACTCTTACGACCTCCAGTGTGGTTCAATTCGCATCCGCGGTTGCAGGAGCTATCTCCAGCGTGATGCTACCCGGGGTGGATGTCTGCCTTCAGCACTCCTGCGGACACGCGCTGTCAAGGAACGGCGGTCAAGTCCCATTTCTGATTGTCGTCGTCGTGCCACGGATAGACCTGCACGTACTCGTCCGCGCCGTCGCCCAACTTCACATCGAGAACATAGGGCTGGTTGTCGTCGCTGTCGTCTCCTGGGCTGAACACAGATTCGATTCTCTTGTGATTGTCGCCGGCATCGACGATCCGCCACAGCTGGTTGTTGCCGCCATTGGCATGAAACTGCTGAATGTCCACCTTTTTGTTGGGCGGGTTGTTCGCGTCCGCAGGCACATCGAGCACGAGGTTGCTTGACAGCGACCGGATGACGAAAAGACCACTGCCTGCGGCAGTCTCTTCCAGCGACCAGAGTTGGTTCAGCCCGCCGTTCTGTTCGTAGTGCTGAATGCGCTTGCCTTGAGCGGTGCTGAACTCCGGCACATCGAGAGTATGTCCGTTTTCGACCGAGCGAATGAGAACCGGATGTTCAAATGAAATGGCCGGCTCGACGATCCAAAGCTGATTGGCGTGGCCGTGAAGAGGGTACAGCTGAATCTTCTTGCCTGGGTCTGAGGAAGCATCCGGAACGTCCCACGAGAGGCCGGTATCCACCGCTGCCTGAATGGACAGCTCGTGGTTGCCGACCGCGAAAAGAGCCCAACGTTGGTTCGGGTCATCCGCGTCGGGATAAACTTGCAGCTCCTGACCCTGGTGGAGCGGCGTGCCGCCGAAGGCATCCACAACTTCGCTGGTCGCACGGTTTACGATCCTCACGACGTGCGAGGGATCATGTTCGCCGAACGGCGTGATGACGTCTTCAAGATCGCGGAAGTGAACTCCCTCACGGAAGATCCAATGCTGGAAGGGGAGCGCGGGTTGAGACGGCTGCTGGCGCAGGAAAGGTTCAATATTCCCCGGGGCGCCGGGCATCAGAACGTTGCCCCCGCCGCTCTTGCTGCGAAGTGTGAAGAATCTGATCGCCATCTTGTCCCCCGACACCAGACGTCTTACGGAACAGTAAGCTTCTCATCAGTTCTTGGCAATTCTCGAAGTCTGGCACGGCACGCGCCAAACATGTTCATGGTGCAGCGGGAGTACAGGTGTGGGTTCGATGGCCGATGCCAAGTATCCGGTCCGATTTTAGGCTAAAGTCGCCGCTGGTTCGGAGCAGTAATCTCCCCGAACTGCACGGGGCCGGTTGCCCTGAAGGCCATTCCGGCGCTGGGTCGCAGCCCCTCTGCCGTGCTCGGGGGAACGCTGGCCGCTCCTCCCTGCAAAGGGGCGGGTACCGCGGCTCAAGACGGAGCAAGGCGGCCCTGCGCATGTTGGCAGTGTCTCAGTTTGAAATCTGCCCCGGTTGTTGCCCCCTGGCGCGGGGCTTATGGGTTCGCCTTCCCGCCTTCCAAGAGGCTACGGAGACGCCAGGTCCACGCGTGGCGGGCGCTTGCCACTTTGTGCTACTTAGCCTGTGAGGCTCGTCGGGGAGCACGCTCATGGCTAAGTCCGTTCGTACAAAATCCGGTCACTGGACTGCTGCGCCGGGAATTATCCTGAACTCACACTTCGCTTATTTCAGATTGATTGAGGCAGCATTCGAAACGAATTTGCGGTGGCTCCGTTGGCAGTTGTTTTCCTGCGGCGTCGCCCAACTCAAGCGATCTAGCGAAGCGGAACTGCAGCGATTGCTTCCAATTCTGCTGGCAAGTGCTGCGTCCCGGCGTCGTGTGGACGGTACTGAGTCTGCACTGCTTACGTGCCTGCAGGTCGCGCAAAGAAACGGCAACCGACACTTGATCTCTGCCACGCTCGCGGCGCTTCGCAAATGTGAGCCAAGGCACTACACCAATGCAGATCCGCCGATCGCATTCTACGATAGTCGCAGCCGGCTCCTCACGCTGTTCGATCCGACATTGTGGCCCACTCTCGCCAGAGACCTCGTGCACAATGAGGATTCCGCAGTGAGGACTGTTCTTCGGATGTCGGCATCGCGCTCGGCTGCGGCCGGAGCGTTGAAACCGGGCCTCGGCGTATGGAGCATGTTGCAGGGCATCGATGGCGTTCTCGTGGCCCTGGGCGCCGCCTCTGATTGCCTGATCCCTGGCGGCACACCACAGCCAAATATCGGTCAACCCGGAACGGCCAGCGGTCTCAAAGAGCCGGGTGGGCCGCAAACTGGTACGACACAAAGTGACCAGGTCATAAAGGGTGACAACAGCAGCGATGCTTTTCGCCTGGCGTGCTATTTGAGCGGAGGGCGCATCGTACCCCGCGATGATGAGGATGAGCCTCATGGCCCGCCCGATCCGCCCGATGATCGATCCCTCGACGAGATCCTCGGCCCCGCTGAGCCGCCCCTGACACAGGACGAGATCGATGACTTGACGGCTGCAACCCCGCCGCCTGACGATGGCCAAACCCTGGACGAGATCCTTGGGCCGCCGGATCCCCCGCTGACACAAGACGAAATCGATCAGCTTACCCGGACGCCCAATCCGAACGACGATGGCACGGCCGGCCCTACCCGCGGGCCGACGGGACCGGCATACACGCCGATCCCGGACGACGGGACCGGTGGCGGAGATGGCAAACCGCATCCCTCGAATCCCGCATTGATGCCTCGCGAAGACGACAGCGGGCCCGGTGGGCCCGTCGGACCAGCTTTCCTCAAGGCGTCGTATACAGGCCAACGGTATTTTCAGGCGGCGGGCAGCTACTTCCTGCCGGCGACCGGCTTCCTTTCTCAAAGCGGCTATACGTTTGGTGCTGAGTTCGTTGGGGCCAATGTTGGTGGCCAGTGCGCATTCGCGACGTTCAATGTGACACTCACGCCGATCCGCAACAGTTCGGTGGGTTGATTCTGGGAAATCTACGCGCGGCAGTATCGGTATCGCGGCACGGACTTAAAAGCCCCAGCGCCTTCCGTGAGGAGAGTCGTGCAATACTTTCGGCATGAAGTCCCGAAATGCGCGCTCCACCGGAAAGGCAGTCGCTCGCAAGGCTGCCCAGAAGGTCGCGGTGAGGCGATCGGCTGATACCGTGCTCAAGGAATACTCGAAGACGTTCATCGACCTCGCACGATATGACCGAGGAGAACCAGCGGTTTCTCCGCCTCGATAGCGATGACTACAGGGCTCTCCACGAGCATCTGACTCAGTGTGGGCGAAGCAGCAGGGAGAACCGATCCCGCCCTTTCAGCATGCAAAGCAGGCTGATCTTGAGGCACTTATGCATCTGCCGAAGGGCAAGTTCTTCGGACGCGCCGCATACATGCCTGATGGGCACATCGTGATCATGGACGAAATGGAGCAATCCAGTCGTTTCCGACAGCAGACACTGATATGCACCCTGCGTAGGAACCGCGCAGGGTATTCTTCCTTTCGGTTAGTACGCCCGGCATTCTCTCGGTGTTGCGACAAGGGCTTTTCAAGGCCGCCCTTATCGCTCCGGAAGCCGGTGTGGTGGACATGGGGGATATCGGGGACGTGTCCGAAACTATGCAGACTTGCGCATTTCGTTGTCGTTCGCCGGCCGTAGCTTTTTCCGCCTTTTCAGCTTCCGCATCAGCATCCGGATGCAGACAAGACGACGTTTGAAATTTCTATCGGACAAAAAGATTCGAACGTCGTGCTCTACTGTGCACAGTTCAAGAATGTTGCTGATTTTCGGGATCTTGTTGAGCGGTTCCGTGGCCTGAATGCTGAGTTTTTTCCCGGCTAGCGTGAGGTTCGAGCCGACAGAATTGAGGATGAGGCGCTTTTCCTCGGAATTTGCGTTGTCGAACCAAAAAACGGCGAGATTGCTGAACGAAATCAGGGTGTGAAAAGGTTCGAGCCATTCGGCCGCCCTGCCCTCGCGCTCCGCGATTCGCTGTCGGATTTTGGCTGCTTCTGTCTTGAGAGCATCGCGGCGATCGACGAACTCGGCTTCCTCGATGAGCTGGCGAACGGCGAGGTCGGTGAGCGTCCTGATATTTCGCTCGATCTCCTCAGCCGCATTGTTGAGCGCCTCGGTTTCTGCGCCGTCCACCGCCGCGTGCTCGGTTGCGCCCTTGGTGCTCTCCTCCACGAGCCACGAATGCACGTCATCGGAAATCCGGCAGCTCTCGAGATAGGCTCGTATCTGACGCTCGAGCTCTGCCGTGCTGACATACCGCTCAGGACACTTGGTACCGCGCTTCTTCTTGGTGCAGTGGTAATACTCGTATTCGTAGCCGTAGCGATTGACGCGGCGCTCGGCTGTCACGGCACAACCGCAGGTGCCGCAGCGAATGAGGCCGGTGTAGGCAAACGTGTAGGTGTGCGGGGCCGGCCGCCCCGGGCGGCCTATGATCTGCTGAACGCGCTCAAACTCATCAAGTGTCACCATCGGCTGGTGCTTGCCCGGGTAGATCCTCCCACGCCATGGAATCTCACCGGTGTAGAAGCGGTGTGAGAGCAGATGGTACATACCGCTGAGCGTGAGCGGCGAGCCGCCGGAACGTCTCCTTTTCGGGGTGCGAAAACCCCATTCGTGTTCGCTCATGTCGCGGATTTGCGAGACCGAATAGCTGCCGGAAAGCACCAGGTCCCATATTCGGCGGATGGTCTGAAAGGTGGCCGGGTCAGGGACCACGGTCCTGCTCTCCGGATCGTTCTTGTAGCCGATGGGCGGCCGGTTTGGGAGAACGCCCTGCTCAAGCTTGCGACGGTTACCGCGCATGACATTTTCCGAAAGGCTGTCGACGTAATACTTCGAATAACCGAACATGATCTGCAGCATGAACTTGCCCTGCGAGGAGTTCTCGAAGGTGTAGGTCGCGAACTTGAGATCCTTGAGCACGCCGCGATCGAGCTGGTAGATCAGCTGTCCGCCATCGATTGAATTGCGCGCCAACCGGTCGGGATGCCAGGCGATGATGCCATTTGCTTCGCCGCGCTCGATCCGAGCCATCATGTCGTTGAAGACTGGACGTCCCGGCGCCTTTGCGGTGCGCGCCTCTTCAAACACCCGCACAAGCTCGATGCCCTCGTGCTTGAGAAGAAGACGCTGCACTTCATCGCGTTGTGCAGGAATCGAAAGGATCTGACGGCCTTCGTCGTCTTGGGACTTCCGGCAATAGGCAAAGTATTTCATGTGCGGGATTGGCGGTATTGGTGCGGGAGATGTCCCCAATGTCCCCATGTCCACCCTCGGACTGCAGTCGAGCATCGACGCAGCAGTCCTGCGACCGACTCTACCGCGAGGGCACGATTCTCGCGAATCCAACTGGTTGTCTCATTTTGCGCGCAGCGCCCGCGATAGCGTAGGCGTGGCCCTGCCCCGCACCGTGATGTTTCCGCGCCTACTTCGCGGGCGTTGCATCCGTATGCTGAAGCCATGACAGCCAATGCGCCGGCGACGCCCACGGTGTCTCGCTTGTTCGGCTCCACAATCGTGGAACTTGTGTACGACGAAGACGCACGCAAGACCGCTCTGGCAGTCGCACGCGATGGCGGCGAATGCACCATCGAATGCGAGGTTGAAATTGCACCTGGCGAGCGGCTTGCACCCTATTCCGCTAAGAACAATCTCATTGTGCATCGCTGCGTCCTGCTGCCATCCCAACCGGCACCCTTTGGGGACAAGCAACGCCTCCTTGCAGACATCACCGGCTTTCTGCACCGATACGTCGACCTGTCGCCCAGCTTTGAGCAGATCGCCGCCCACTATGTCCTGCTCAGCTGGCTTTACGATGCCTTCGCCGAAGTTCCGTATCTGCGGCTGCGGGGAGAATATGGCACGGGGAAAACCCGCGGCCTGATCGCCATCGGCTCTCTTTGCTATAAGCCGTTCTTTGCAGCCGGTGCGTCGACTGTTTCGCCGATCTTCCACACGCTTGATCGCTTTGGCGGCACCTTGATCCTTGATGAAGCCGATCTGCGGTTCAGCGACGCCACCGCCGATCTGGTAAAACTCTTTAACAACGGAAACGTACGGGGCCTGCCGGTGTTGCGTACGATGCAGAACCGCGACAGAGAGTTCAATCCGGCTGCTTTCAATGTCTTCGGTCCGAAGATCATCGCAATGCGGGGATCGTTCGATGACGAGGCGCTGGAGAGCCGGTTCATCACCGAAGACACCGGCCTGCGACCTTTACGTCCGGATGTCCCGCTCCACGTGCCGGACAGTTTACATATCGAAGCGCTCTCACTTCGAAACCGGCTGCTCGATTTCCGGTTGAAGCAGCGGCTATCGATCACTCCAAAGCCGGACCTCGCCGTTCCCGGCCTGGATCCGCGCCTCAACCAAATCGCTTTGCCCCTGCTCTCTCTCGTCGACGACGTCTCTGTGCAGAGTGAGATCGCCGGCCGCCTTGGGGAGGAGCAACAACGGCTCAGGGAAACGCGTCAACAGACGATGGGGGGCCGGGTCGTAAAGGCTGCGTTGGCCGCGTTTGAACGCAAAGGCGTTTCGAACGTCTCGGTTCAAGAGGTAGCCGACGAGTACCAGCGGGTTTTCGCCTCAGCGTCTGGATACGAAGCAGTGTCTGCCCGGCGGATCGGCAGTGTGCTGCGCGACACGCTGCGCCTTCAGACACGAAAGAGTCACGGTGTGTACGTGGTGTCAGCAAGCGAGAGGCCGAAGCTCGAAGCGATTGCACGCCGCATCGGCCTTTGAGGGTAGTTTTCGACATCACGCATTATTGGCGCGTCACCAGCGGGTTATCCTGAAACTGTCGCGTAGGTATCGCGCTCCGTGATGAATCCTCGTCCTGACGAGGGATGCGTTCTTTGCAAACATGATGAGCGCCGTGTCGCGGCACTTCCATGACCCTTCGAAACTATCTCCGTTCGCATCGAAAGCAGCGGCAATTCTCGCAAGGCGAGGTTGCGTTTCTGCTGGGCCTCAATTCCCAAAGCGGCGTCTCTCAACACGAGGCGCTGGCGCGCCTGCCCGAGTTCAAGGTGCTGCTCAAATACGAACTGTTGTTCGATCACCCGGTGGGCGAGCTGTACCCGGACCTTCGGGTGAAGGCGAAAGGGGAACTTCTGTCACGCCTGCGTGCGCTTGTGCGCCGCCTTAGACGGCAGCCGGGCCGCAGCGCAGCCCGCAAGATCGAGCTCCTCACGGACGTGCAGGCGCGCCTCAAAACCAGGCCATGAAGGGCCGGCTTCTCGTACTCGGCTTCCACCCATTCACACACGGCTTCGGCTGGATTCTACTTGAGAGCCCCACGATGCCCCTCGATTGGGGCGTGGTTGAGAAACGCAAGGACCGCAACGCCCGGTGCCTCGCCCGCTTTGAACGGCTCCTTGACCGCTACAAGCCAGCTGTCGTGGCGATGGAAGCCTTTCGTGCACCGGACGCCGCGCGGGCGGCGCGGATCTGTGAACTCTGTGAGGCCATCGCTGCGCAAAGCCGCACCCGCAAGATCACGGTGCGCGTCTACCGCCGCTCTGCAATCGCCTTGGGTTTTCCCGGCGCTGCTTCGCGGCATCAGATCGCCGTCCAAATCTCCGAACGACTGCCCGGACTAAACCTCCGGCTGCCCAAAAAGCGGGCGATCTGGGAAAGCGAGCGGCCGGGCATGGCGCTCTTCAACGCAGCTGCTGTCGCGCTGACCCACTACGCCAAGACCACCAAAGCAACATCGCGCCTCCCGCGCATCCGGGGGGACCGGAATGGTCCGGTCTCCCCGCCGTGTGCAGGAGAAACAAGATGAGCGCAGTTCTTTCGGAAAAAAAGTTCAACGTATTCGAGGCCGTGACGACAAAGATCGTTGCGATGATCGAGAGGGGGTTCGACGGCAGGCGTCATCGCGCGCCCTGGCATGCGCCGGCGGCTGCAACGCCGTTTCCGGTGAATGCGGCAACGCATGCGCCGTATCGCGGAATCAATATCGTGTCCTTATGGGTGGAGGCGCAAACCAGGGGCTTTGTCTCTCCCTATTGGGCTTCGTATCGGCAATGGCAGAGCCTTGGTGCGCAGGTCCGCAAGGGCGAACGCGGCAGCATGGTCGTGTTTTACCGGCGGACCGAAACGCGGCCCTTCGAGGAAGAAGACCACGACCAGACGCGTAAGCTGCATTTTGTTGCGCGGGCATCGACGGTCTTCAATGCGTCCCAGGTGGATGGCTTCGCCCCCGGGAAGCCTGAACCAATGGCGACCTTCGATCGCATTCTGGAAGCCGAAGCGTTCGTGGCAGCGGTCGGTGCGATTGTAAAACACGGCTTTGCGGCGGCGTGTTATCGGACCCGGGAAGACTTCATCGAGATGCCCAACCGGGAGTGGTTCATCCCCTCTGAGACAGCCACAGGGGAGGAGAGCTACTATGCCGTGCTTCTGCACGAACTCACGCATTGGGTCGGCGCGCCGCATCGGCTCAACCGTGTGTTCGGAAAACGCTATGGCGATTGCGCCTATGCCATGGAAGAGCTGGTGGCGGAACTCGGGGCGGCGTTCCTTTGTTCGGGGCTCGGCATCAACAATGAGCCGCGAGAGGATCACGCCATGTACGTGGCATCGTGGCTGAAAGTGCTCAATTCGGATTCCAAGGCCATCTTCACTGCCGCGAGTAAAGCCCAGGAGGCATACGAACACCTGGCATATCTGGCCACGAAACCCGATGGCGGATGAGGAGCGCGAACAAGCATTGCGCTCCACGTCCCGCACTTGAAAGGCTCCGCAGATATCGGAGCCTTTTTCTTACGGTTCGCCCAGAGCGCCCTTCTCAACAAGATTGCGTCGTTGCGAGGAAATGACCCACTCGAAAGGCAACAGTTTATGTTCTTGATGTTCGCGTAACACCTGTAATACGAACAGCTCTGCGATCATTGAAGGAATAAGCCAATGGCTGAACCGAGCCCTGCATCTGCGTCAGGCGGGAGTGCGCTTGATTTCACGTGCAGCATTGTCGCGGCGTATGTCGGCAACAATTCGGTTCCCGTCGCTGAACTGCCGACTGTGATCCGTGAGGTTCACAATATGTTGTGCGCGCTGAGTGGCGCTCCGGCAGCGGAATCAACCCATCAGAAGCCCGCCGTTCCTATCAAGAAATCGGTTACGCCGGACTACATCGTCTGCCTCGAGGACGGCAAGAAACTGAAGATGTTAAAGCGCTATCTCCGCAGCACCTACAGCCTTTCTCCAGACCAATATCGCGCAAAATGGGGATTGCCTCGGGAGTATCCTATGGCGGCGCCGAACTATGCGGCGAAACGCTCGGAACTGGCCAAGAAGAGCGGGTTGGGACGTATCAAGGCTGCCGCGCCGTCCAAACGTAAAAAGCGTGGCTGAGGGTCGTATCCTGCGGGTCGCCATTTCTCTAACGCTCGTCTTCGTGGCGGCCACGTCCGCCCTCGGTGTGGCGGCGAACGTTCGGCGCATAAAGCGCGATCTCAGTTTTGGCGGCTATTTTTTGGCGCGGCGCTCGGTGCGGGCATGATAGCATGGTGTGTCATTGCCGCTCTCTGGCTCGCACGCTCCTGAGTTGACTATATCCCCACGGCGCCTGGAATTAGATAGGTGGCGGCCAGAATCAATCCCCCCTCGCACCAATCACGTCCACCCACGGCGGAAAGACATTGCTGTCTAGCGAGGGACGTTGCGACGTAACGCAAATCAAACGACCACTCACGGTATCTGGCAGTGACTCCAATATCACCGTACGCATAGGGAAAGCCGCTGCCGCGCACCGGATCCCAGCGGCTTTCCCACTGACGGCCGAAATGGCCTGCAAGCGTCAGCCACGGATTGAGTTCGTGCGATACGCCGAATTCCAAGTCCCAGGATTGGCCATTGGCAAGAAAGTTCGGCGACCAGGAGACCGCCGCTGTAGCCACAAGTGTCCTCCAGGTTCTGCTCAGCTTCGCACTCGTTTCGAAGGTGCTGTAGTGCGGACTGCCGGCGCCAGGATGGTGGTTTGGATAGGCGTAGTAATACGCGTTGAGGCCAAGTTCCCCCCACCCCAGATCGAATTCCTTGCCGGCGAACACATCCAGTTCAAGCGACGTGTTTTCGTGATCGCGGAAATCCACCTTGGAAGCAAAACCGCCCATCGACCAGCCATACGGACCATTCCAATCGAGCTCAGCTTGCGGGGTGATCTGGCCGGCATCCTGGCTGAGCCCGCGAAAACGGTAATCGGACGTGAGGGTCAGCGAAGCGGAGAGGCCCGATCCTTCCGCAAGGGCTGGACACGAATTGAAGGCAATACGGGTGCACAGAACTGCAATCAGCGCCTTCATGGTACGGGTGCTTCGGAAAGCAGGAGCTGAGGGTGAACCTGGGGTTCGACGGGCGTCACGTCATATTTGTGAAGGTATGACGCCGCTCGCCGGGCCTGTTTGCAGCGGCGCAGTCCCGGCAGACCAAGATCCTGCTCGATGTTCAGAAATCTGACGCCGCGTTCCCAGAGCAGGTGTGCGAGGCGCCATTGCAGAAACTGCAGCACTCCGGTGTGAGCCCAACGATCTGCCTTTTCAAAATGATTGATGGCGTAGGGCTTCGGTACAGGCTCGACGACCGAAAAACCGATCAAACGATCCGCAACGTAGACGCCGGCTACGATCAGCTCGCTGCCGAAGCGAAGACAGCGCTCGAGTGCCTCGCGTTCGTGGGTGCTGTCGCGCCCTTCCGGATCTTTCCGTTCCGACCAGGCTTCGAACAGGTTGAAGATGTCGCGTCTGACTAAGGCGTTATCGGGATCGAGTACCACGAACTGTGCATTCGGCGCCTCGCGGCAAAAGCGATGCACGAAATTGCGATGGCGGTGCCACTTGCGGCCAGACAATTCGGCGAGGTCGTCCAGATCGATGATGTAATCGCTATGGTCGGGATTCTGCCGCGGCGAAAAGAGCCGACAGTCCAGGTGGGCGGCAGCGCATTCCGGCACGATGCCGAGACGCGCAGGCAGTCCCTGACCGGCCAAGAAGTCGAGAAGCGCGCCCGCGGTTTCGCTGACAAGCCGATCGCCCAAGAAGGTGTAGAGGGGCTCGCCGTTCAGATAATCGATAAACCGCAGCAACAGGTTGCCGTTGAGCAGCGCGACCCTTGTATTTGGCCCGTTCCAGGACCACAGATTGAGGAATGTAAAATCCGAGTACGGCGGATGCTTGCGGACGAGAGCGTCTATCTCACCTTTGTCGGCAACAAGGATGCTTCGCATGTTTGGAAACGCGGGTATCACATTGCGATCTCGGGCCGGCTGCTCCGGAATAAGCCGCGGCCAATCGCAACCGTCAGACAGACAAGTCCAGACAAAGCGAACGCATAGAGCGGATAGGCGCTGATGCCGGGCGTCCAGTCGGTGATCGCACCAAGATTGATCGTGGCGGCGAGGAACGCCACAGCCCAGCCAGCAAGACTCTCACTCCGAGGCCGGCAATAGGCTTTTCGAACAGTCGGAATTGCGCCGAGAGCATCCATGGCGATGCAGATGAAGAGCGTCGCTTGCGGTGACCCGAGTACGAACCAAGCAAGGATGCCCAGTGCCGTGCCCGCCAGACAGAACCAATCCAGGCGCGATACCTTCCCTTCCCCATATCCAATGGACAGACCGAAAATCGTGAGTGGAATGAGGCAGTATGCGGCGGCGAGCCAGACAGTATTCCGCGCGCCTAAACGGACGGAGCTCGCAAGGAGAATGGCGGAAACGACCGTCCAGATAAGCCAGGATGTCCGGCTCGGCCGCGTGCTGCCGCGAAGTATTGCCGCGATATAGGGCGCCATCGCGAGCAATCCGACTGCGCCCGCTATTATGCCAAGAGTGTCGATTGGTTGTCCGCCGCCACCGGTCCCCCAGGCCGTTCAGTCAGGCCTCCGGCTATCCCGGGTCGTCAGGGCCGGGAGGGTCGATCTGAACAATATGGCGGATACTGTTAAGACCAGCGCCTGTTCAAAGGCGTGACATTTGGAGAATTCGACTCTCTCCCAGTTAGGACCGAGCGCACACGTTGCTGGCAATCTCCGACTGGATCGTTTCTGCTCTGGCCAATCCCCTCGTTCGCAGCTCTCTCGTGCGACCAATTTGACATAAGTAGGTGGTCAAAACCTTGTATCTGCGATGGCGACCGACATCCCACAACAGATCCCAAGAGGATCAATAGACACGCCCCAAGCGCTTCAGCCGCTCTTACCAATTATTGGCACTTGCTCCACCAATCACCTGATCGGCCACAGTCCATTATAGCGCCGGACCGCCGTTGCAGGAGCAATCTACGTGGAAAATTCACAGGCATCCAACCTGTCCACCTCTCGGAAAGTTGTTGCTGGCGCAAGCAGATGGTGCATTCTGCGCGCGCATCACGAGGCTGGCCGTGAGAGAGCCTAAAGAGCGCGTTTTGAGGGTCGGGTACCCACGCGGACGAGCGGTCGGTGCGGCCCATGGAAGAAAAAAGTATGACTTATCAGCAGGTTGACGTTTAGCCCCCGCTCAAAGGAGGGGCCATTGACTCGCTCATAACACAACAATATTGTTGTGTTATGATTCCTCCGCTGGATCCGATCACTGGATATCTTCCAATTGGAACTCACCTTGCTATTTGGGCGGAGGTTTCGGAGCGTTTTGGCCGCAGCTCCTATCGGGCGGCGTTAACCCAGCGACTTCAGCAGGGGCTCGGAAGCCTTCGTGATGCAGGCTGCAGAACAGCGCTGCTCGACGGCAGCTACATCTCCGTAAAGGAGATTCCTGGCGATTATGATGTCGCGTACGAAATTGCCGGTATGAATCCTGACCTTCTCGATCCCGTTTTCTTCGATTTTCGAAATCTCCGCGCAGCGATGAAGGTGAAATTTGGCGGGGAATTTTTCCCGGCCAGCTTTCTCGCAGCGCCCGGCATTTTGTACCGGGACTGGTTTTCAAAGGACAAAGACGGGGTACCGAAAGGGCTCATACAAATTGACCCAGCGAGCGTCCCATGATCACGAACGAACGACAGTATCGAATAACGAAGGGCGCGGTCGAACGGTTCAAGGAAGCTTTGTCAAATCTAAGGTCAGATGGCGAAGCAGGCGTTCATCCAAAATTCTTGAAGGCTCAGTGTGATGCCCTGCAAAGTCAGATTGACGAATTACTCACCCAAATTGCTGAGTACGAAACCCTTAAAGACGGTAGGGTAACTTCCATACATATCGGCTCGATGGCCGAGTTTGCCAACGGTCTCATAGCTGCCCGTATTGCGTCTGGCCTGAGCCAAAAAGCTCTCGCAGACCGTCTGAAGCTCAAAGAGCAGCAAATTCAGCGCTATGAATCGGAGCGCTACGCTTCGGCAAGCTATGGGCGTCTGCAGGAAGTAGCGAAAGCAATTGGCGTTGAAGTCCGCAAAGAGATTTTGTTGCCGACAACTAAGCCCGGCAGCCTGACGGGTGTTCTGCACAAATTGCGTCAGGTTGGCATGTCGCAAGATTTCGTGTTTGGGCAGCTGTTAGCACCGAAGGACATAACCGCGTCCGAAATAGTAGCTTCAAACGACGATGGCCTGCTCTTGGCCAAGCTCTCCGATACCCTGGCCCGAGTGTATGGATGGACGAAAGCAGAGCTTTTCGCGCCTGAGCCGCTAAGTAGTCCTCGCTTCGCCGGAGCATCTGCACGGTTCAAAATGCCCGCGCGTCGCGCTCAAGGCACGGTCAATGCCTACATCACCTATGCACATTACCTTGCTTCCGTCTGTCTGATGGCAACCGACGCGCTTCAGGCTCAGCCGCTCCCGACAGATGCGGAAGCGATGAGGGCCAGTATAGTCGCGGCATACGGTGATCTGGATCTTCGGTCGGCGCTGCGGTTTCTGTGGGACTACGGAGTTCCCGTCCTACCGCTCCGTGGGCCGGGCAGCTTCCATGGTGCGTCCTGGCGCCACGATGGGCGTAACGTGATCCTGCTCAAGCAACGCTCGATGCATGAACAGCGATGGCTTTATGACTTACTTCATGAGGCGTACCACGCCGGTAATCATCCCGAGCGGCGTTTTCACGAAATGATTGAAGCTGAAGAGACCTCTCTAGAGCGGCGCGAATCTTCGGAAGAAATTGAAGCCGCTCAGTTTGCTGGCGATGTCGTACTCTCTGCTAAATCCGAAGAGATCGCTCGGGCATGCGTTGCGGCCGCGAAAGGCTCCGTTGAACGGTTGAAGAGCGTCGTGCCCAGCGTTGCACGTAAATATCGCTTAGACGTGGGTGCCGTAGCAAATTACTTAGCGTTTCGATTGTCTTGGCAGGGGATCAATTGGTGGGGCGCCGCCGCCAATCTGCAGCGAGAAAGCGAGGATCCTTGGTCCATTGCACGAGACGTGTTCTTAGAGCGATTTCCGTTTGGCGAAATTGAAGAGGCTGACCGTGAATTGCTTGAGCGGGCGCTGCAATAGGTGAGTACATGGAAAAGGCGCGGAAACCTGAAGCGTTGCCCATTAGCTGCTCGACGGCCGACTGCGGAAATGACCTTCACTGCTTCCGAAAGACAACAAAGGACAAGCAGTTTGGAAAGGGCGTTTGTCAGAGGTGTGGTGCCGACTTGGTCGATTGGGAGCGGGTGCAAAAGCGAAATGTAGACGATGTTTCGCACACCTTCGAGGCGCTCAAGAATGAGTTTATCCGGCACGAGTTTTTCCATCGTGCGCTCGATCAAAAGGCGGTCAATTACGCCTTGCGAAAGGGACGTCCCAAGCTTATGGAAACCGCTCGACACCGCATCGAGACCAGCCTCGCACCGTCACATCCGTTTCGCGATGGCACCCAAACACCCTTTGACGGCAACCCAATCTGTTACGCTCAGCACGCAACCGCTTGTTGCTGCAGGAAGTGTCTCGAATACTGGCACGGCATTCCGGTCGGGCGCGAGTTGACCGAAGGAGAAATCGACTACTGCGTCGAACTCATCCGCCTGTATCTCCAGCAGCGAATGCCGGAGCTAAGCGACGAACCGCAGAAAGTCCCAAGCATCAAGAAATCAAAATCGGGGGGGAGGCGCTAACGTGAGCAGCGAAACAATTAAAACGCCGGAATTCAGCGCGCTGATGCGGAAGCGAGGCATCGATCTTTCGGGGAGACGCATACTTCTGACGCGACTGACTGGATCCGAGCAGGAGAAGGATCTATCAGAGCCCGCCAACTGCAAGGGATTTGGAAGAATTCGCCATTTTCGATTCAACTCTTCCGAAGATTGGTCTGACAACCCTCTGCCTATCTATCCGGCGCTACGCGCACTCGGTCTTAAGCAAACGGCAGAGCTTCGAGCGCAGGTGTTTCAAAATGCGGTGTGCAACTGGCGTTGTTGGTATTGCTATGTCGACTTTAATCGTCTGAACGGTGATCGCCGGTACTCCGAATTTATGTCGGCACCTGATCTGGTTGACCTGCTCCATGAAGCAAATCCCGATGCTTGCATGGTCGACCTTTCTGGTGGGCAGCCCGACTTGACGCCTGAATGGGTTCCATGGGTGATGCGCGAGCTCACAGATCGGGGCTTGGCGGAAAAATACTTTCTTTGGTCCGACGACAATCTGAGCAACGATTATTTCTGGCGGTTTCTGAGCCGCGACGACATAGATATTATCCGATCATATCCAATGTACGGCCGGGTAGGTTGCTTTAAGGGGTTTGACGAGCGCTCATTCACCTTCAATACGACCGCGCCTCCTGAAGACTTTGCTCAGCAATTCGACCTTTTCTCTCGTCTGGTGGCTGAGGGCATAGACCTGTACGCGTATGTGACATTCACGACGCCATTTGGCGACGGCATCGCCGATGGCATGACGAAGTTCTGCGACATGCTGCAAAATGTACACCGCAATCTACCGTTGCGAACGGTTCCGCTTAAGGTGGCCCCCTTCACACCGGTCAAAAGCAGAATGAAGGCCGACCACGAGCGATCAATAACAATTCAGCATGAAGTTCATTCCGCGTGGCTCGATGAGCTCTCTCGCAGATTCAGCGCCGTGGAACGCAAGGTGTCGATCTGCAATGTCGCCATACGATGACCAGCGCTTCACTGGAACGCGTGTTGATCATATGCGCACTTGGCAAGAGCCCCCTCGAGCTGCCGGCGCTGGCCGTTGCAATAGGTGGGATGTATCCCGCGGACCTGCGATCCCTGCTGGCGGATCTAGAGCGCGAAGGCTCGATTTCCTGCACGGACGGAACCTACTTCCTCGCAAAGCCGTCGCCGCCTCCCCCGCAACCGGACGGCTTACAGCCACCGCTCTCGTTGCTGCCTCCGCATCCGGCAAACATGGATTGGCGTTATGAGGCCTCGACGGCACGCCTTCTGGCTGAGCGAAGTTTAGCCGGGGGAGACGGATCTGGTTTATTCATCGGATCGCCGAGTGCTTATGCTTACTGGAGACGGCTTGCGCCGGCACGGCCAGCGCTCCTCCTCGACGCGAGTGAGGCCATGGTTCAAACCGTCAATGGTCAAGTGACCGGCACGCCCCACTCGGCGTTGTGCTTCGATATGTGTCGTCCTCTCGATTGGACCATCCAGGACGCATACGATGTTTGTTTGTGCGATCCGCCTTGGTATCGGGAACACTATTTGGGTGCCATTGGGATAGCTTCTTTGGCCCTCCGATTGGGCGCACGATTGCTTGTAAGCGTGCTGCCGCCGCTGGCGCGGCCGGGCGCAAGTGCGGACCGTTGCTGGATCATTCAACAAGCGGACCAGTTGGGATTTCACCTACTATCGCTTGAACAGAACGCGCTTCGATATTTGACACCGGCGTTTGAGCGCGGATCCCTTGCTGCTGCGGGCATCGAGATACCGTCTGTTTGGCGCTGCGGCGACCTTGCGACTTTCGTTAAGGTGCGGGAACCAGACCCTCACATCCGAGCGGCGATACTCTCGCCCCTTGCTAACATGGAACTCGCCGAACGTGAGCTCGCTGAAGTTTTGGTACGAGGTCAGATCTGGAGATTGCGGGGACCATTCGACGATATTGGAGTGACCCCTGAACTGATATCTATCGAGGCCAATGATATTCTAAGCACGGTCAGCCGCCGCTACCAAGGGAGGAGCAAAATCGATTTATGGTTGCCCGACAATCGGGTTTTCGGGGTGCGCGGTCGAGCTGCGTTTCGGCATGCTATGACCCTGATTGGTGAAAAAGAGAGCGCAGCACTTTCCTCTGCCTGCGAAGATGCTACAATTGACGAAGCGCGTCGGCTTCTCGAATCACTTCTGGCGATCTATGAAAAAAGCGCTTCTCCCGAGAGGCACATCTCTTGATTCCGATTTGGAAGAACTCGGGCGTTCTTCCCCCTCCATCGAACTTGAGCAATTTGAACGATGGCTCCTACACTATCCATCTCGTTCGCGCTTTCATTTTGCATTGATGGCAGGGCCATATCTGTCGCTTCTGATGCGCGGCATCAAGCGCGCCGAATCCCGCTTTTCCAAAAACAGGGGAGCACCATTCAGGGCTCTAGCCGCTGATGATATCGTGCTCTTCCAGTCGGTCGGCGGGCAGATTGAAGCATTCGGATTGGTTGACCGTTGTCTTTTTTTCGAACTATCGGAGTCGCAAAGCGCCCTTTCCGTGATCGCCCGATATAAGGACGAGCTCAAGTTGCTACCCGAGTTCATCGAGCGAAAAAAAGACTCGACCTATGCAACACTGATCTGGTTCAAAAAGCTGGTGCCCGTAAATGGGCCACAGGTATTGAAAGGTGACAGGAGAGGATGGGTGCCGTTGTGTCGGGAGCAAAACCTTTCGTTGCTCTAGGCGTCTCCGGGCGCACGGCTTCGGGCAAATCTACCCTTATCCGAGGGATGCAGCTCGTGCCATGGGTACAGGTGATCTCCTTCGGGCGATACGTCGTCGCCCAGGCCAAGAATCAAGGTCTTCCGATCGACAAGCCGACCCTGCAGAAACTGGGTGATGAACTCGTTGGGCGCGATGCCAAGACCTTTCTCACAAACGCTATTGAAGCTAGCGGGCCGCCAGATACCGCGATCCGCGTCGCTGTTTTCGATGGCATTCGTCACGAGACGATTTGGAGCGCGATAGAAGATCACTATCAGATCGCCCACGGTATCGGCCTTAGATGTACAGAAGCCATTTGCCTAAAACGGCTTATGGACCGCGATGGAATTTCCTCAGAGCAGGCGATGGCGATTCTAGCTCATCCTATGGAGAAGGCAGCCGAACGCTTTGTTTCGAACGCTGCAGTCACTTTATGCACTGACTTGCTTGATCGGGACGACGTTGGGCGGGCTGGACGTGCGATCGCGGAGATGTTCAGGGGACCCTAGGCTCACCAGGTCCGCACGCCGAGTCGCCTATAAAGGTGCCGTGCCTTCGAGCATTAGTTGTGGGTTTATATCCGGCGTACGCTTGCCACCGAACTACTCAGTTGCACGTCTTGCCATGTCAATTTAGCTAGCGCCCATTCCTCTTCGCCCACCGGATCAGCGTAAATGGCAGTGGTTTCAATCCGAGCGTGCCCCAACCACTTCTTCACGAGACTCAACGCAATGCGCTGACGAACGGCCTCGACAGCAAACGCATGCCGAAGCGCTCGAGGTTTGGCGACGCTGTGACCGATTCCCGCCTCTCGCATAGCCATTTTGATCCATTTCCACCCGGTGGTCCGGCTCACGGGCCAAAGCCGATTTTCGCTCGCGACGGATTGCAGCGTGTTCATTTTAAGATGGGTGTCGCACAGCAGCGCAATCAGCTCGCTTGGAACAGGTATCGCTCGAAACACCCCTCGGCGGCGGCGCTTAAGTGTTTCTATCACCACCGTGCATGTTGTCGGGTCAATGCGGTCAATGGTCAGATGGAGTGCTTCAGAAATACGAACACCGGTCAGTGCGACCGTCAGGCAGAATGTGCCAGCACTTATGGGATGCAATTTGCTCGCAGCTTTGATAAACGCAAGCCGCTCGCTCGCCGTCAGGTACTTCCTCTGCCCTCGGGGGTCGTAAAGTGACCAGCTCATGCCGCCCAATGGCGCCGCAAGCGACCCCCGCTGCCAGTCTTTTCTCTTGACTTTGCAAAGTTGAAGTTATCAGTATCCGCCATATTGTTTAGTCAGCATACTGATCGTCATATGAAGATAGCATGAGCGAGTTTGGGGGTAGCGTTTCGAGACGGCAACTGTCAGCCAACTATCGGGCTGCGCGTCCCCCGTCGCCTCTTATCCATTCAAGTAGCATCTCGATTAACTGGGTCTCCTTACCCGCAAACAAATGACCTACACCCGAGATCGGGCGAACTGTGGCGAGCGGAAGCCATTCCATTATTTTGTTGAGAGATCCCGTCCCTCCGCCGCCGGCGATTGGGTCATCACCGCCAGCCATTACTATGCTTCTATTGAGGCACGCCGTATCGCACGTAGACCATTCATTGAACACATCACTTGACAAGAGTAATTTTAGTCCCCGCGCTGACATAGGAATCGAGTAGCAGAGATTCCCTAGGTCTATCCCGAATAATCCGAAAACAACTACCTCATCATAATCGACGGACATGGCCGCCAGCTTCAACTCCAGCTGCCGTTTCGCAGAGCCGTGCCGAAGAAGCCATTGATCATATAGCCACAAACTATCTGAGGCGCTGAGAAATACTAAATCACCAGCCCAGCTACTTCCTCGGGCAAAACTCTTGACGATGTTCGTTCCGAAGCTATGACCTTGGATCACTATTGTGTCGAAACTTGGCTTGAAAAAATCTACTACCGCAGCGAGATCTAACACAGACAGGTTTGCGTCGCTGACCGCTGCTCCAGAGTATAAAACACTTCGCTCACCATATCGCTCGACGACATAGCCGCAGAGACGGTGATTGAACGACGCGAACGCAAGCCCGGCGCCCGGCAAGGCCTGGTGCATTTGTTGGACAAATCTATTGGCGATAAAGTCGCCGCCAAACCCATGCACGTGCAACAGGATAGTCTTGGCGCTGGAAGCTGTGCTTAAAAGTCCCTGAACCTCAAAACCATCGGCAGCGGCACAACGAAAGTAGTCCAAGATCGCGACATCCCTACTATGGGCCCATAAACCACCATTGATGGAATTCAACGCAGTTACCATTTTTGTCGAAATGGATTACAAAGACGCCGTCAAGAAGACTGTCGCGCGCGTCCGACGGCGAAAAGAAACGGTTGACCCAGTGTACGCAGGCGACATCGCCGTCAACCGCCACCACGTCATAGTCCAACGTGATGTTTCTAAGTGTAACTATGTCCTGCCAATACTTCCTGATTTCCTCTTCTGTGGTTCCAGCATGGAACGGGCGCTCGTAATATCGTTTCGTTGAGCGAAACAGCGCAACAGCCCCTTCTACGTCTCGCGTAGTCCAGGCGGCCTTTAGCCGCTCCATCCACTCTGTGACTGCTGACTTAGTTATCATAGCTCGCCCGAGGAAATGTCAGAAAGGGCTGTAGTATTGTCGCTGGTGCCAACTCAGGAACGCTGCCAGAAAAATTGGCGCGCACGTCCATGATATGGACTGCCCGCTGGCATGTCAAATGAACGCCTTGCGGTGAGCGAATGACAATAGGTCCGGCGCAGTTGAAGCCAGGGCTTGCCATAAAACCAAATGCATCCCGTTGGCGTGATGCGCTGAGCAAGGGTAAGGAGCGCGTCGAAACGCTTACCTCTTAGAAACTCACGCAGAGTTGCGTAGATTTTGCTTGTCTCGATCACTCCGGACTGGATTTGAAGCTCCGAACAGAAAATCGCCTCACAGGAAAAATAGTTCGCGCTGAGGAGATTTAAGGGCCTATCAATGTAGCGGGCACGGAGGTCGTCAAGGCGCCAGAGAGGTGCTTCGTTCGTGAGCACCTTGTCCACGAACCAACCGCCGTGTGTCAGCGAAGATCGAATGGATGCATAGAAATGCGTTCTTTGCTTGTAAGGAACGTTACCAGATGTCAAATCGGATAATATCAGCGAGAAGTGGTTCTTGTGATTATCGAGCCCCTCTAGCCAATCGGAATGCACAAACGCTTCTACGTTTCGGCCAACGCGCAGCTTATTCATTCGCGCATGAAATGATTTGTCTTTGTCAATGACGGAGACTCTTGTGAACCCCCAGTCGCATAGCAAATCGCGAAACTCGGGTGTGCTGCCTAAAACCGCAACAGGTGCGTCCTTCTCTAGCCCTCTTGCTAATTTAGCAATGCGCCGAAGGTCCGGTACGTCTGGCCGAGAGGGTGGTAACACCAGATCCCAATCAACGATACGGTCCCACATTACCAGGTTTCCGTTAGATCCGTTGGCTCTTGCGGTCCGACGATGTCCGACACCTTTGCCCCGTGGTGGACTATCTGCGCTAATGCGTGAACAATTTTCCCGCGTTCCCGGCGACTAAAGACGTTTCTGCCGAAGCTGACCCCGGCGGCACCCGCGCCGATTACATTCTCTGCGCGCTGCAGAATTGTATTCGCCGACTGAAACGGGCCACCGGCCACGACGACCGGCACGGGACGTGCCGCCTCGACAACGCGGCCGAAGCTCTCCGGGTCGCCAGTGTATTGTGTCTTCACCACGTCAGCGCCCAACTCCATGCCTATGCGTGCGCAGTGCGCCACTAAACGAGTATACCCGTTCAGGTCGGACCCTTTCATTTCAAGATAGTTGTTGTCACCCTCTGGCCCCTCTGCTCTGGGATACATAATCGCAAGCAATGGCATTTCGAACGCTCGGCACGCTTCTGCGACATCGCCCAAAGACTTGAGCATTTCTCCCTCGAACCGACTACTTACATTGACGTGGATTGCGACACAGTCGGCACCCGCTCTTAATGCGCCTTCCACAGACCCGATCAGATGTTTCCTAGTGTGAACGCTTCGTGTGGTACTGGCGCTTAGGTTGACGATCCATCCGACAGGGTGAACCAAATGCCCGAAGTGGTGAAATATGCCTGGGAACGCTAACACCGCATCCGGGCCACCTTGCATAACGTCGGTCAGTGCTGATTTCGTCGACAACAAGCCATCGTAAGGGCCAAAGATTAGACCATCATCTACTGGAACGATTACTGTGCGTAGCGATTGCTGATTGAATAGGCGCCGGAACCTCCGGGAGTGGCCGCTCATGTGTTCCCACTAACCTCCGAGGCTTTGATTCTGAAACTACGGCCAGAGCAGTGCAAGCCCGCCGTCTACCACGATCGATGTTCCGGTACAGGCAGCGGCCGACTCGGAAGCGAGGAACAGAGCTGTCGCCGCGACTTCATCCGGAGATATAAGTCGCCGAATTGGAACAGTAGAAGCGATATCCTCTAGGTATGCGGTAGTATCCGGTACGCGTCCTTCTCGAACTGCCAGTTCCCCCATCTTCATTAGCATCTCGGTCTTGATCGGTCCCGGGCAGATTTCGTTGACTGTAATGCCGTCTTCCGCGAGCTCCACCGCGAGCGATTGGGTCGCCGCTGTGAGGCCGAATTTGCTGATATTATAGGAGAGACGTCTCTTCCCAGCGCGAAAGCCGTATATCGAGTTTATGTTGATGATGCGCCCCCATCCCTCTCTTCGCATGTGTATCGCGAACTGTTTGGCCAGTCGCAACGCTGCTACGACGTTCACCCCAATGGAGTCAGCTAGTTCTTGATCTGACATCGTATCAAAGGGATGGCCAGATAGATTGACCCCAGCATTGTGTATTAACACATCAGCCTTGATGTCCGGTGGTACCCACGGTGATAAGAAATCGATTTGAATTGCATGAGCACCGCTCTCCCGCTCGAGTTGGCCGGCTTCTGCGTGCCTACTCTGGAATTGAAAAACAACGCTGTACCCGGCACCCGCAAAGATCCTGACAAGGGCCTGGCCAATCCTACTAGTACCTCCGCTAATAAATACGCTCTTCACTATCGTTCTCCACTGACACGATCTCGGCACGACGCACTATGGCAACTCCCCTCACTCCTCATCCAGCGACGAACACGGCGAAGGCGCTACACCCAAAGCATTTTGCACCGAACCCGTGCTATTTGTTGCCCGCTTCAGCAACATCGGCCGTAAGAAGCGATAGAGATTTACCCATTTGCCGCCATTTCTCTGTGTGTCACAAGCCGGAGGGGGGCATATCTCACCAAGAAACTCTTCGATCACAGATCCCCGTGTTCCCGGGGGCATGACAATCATTTTCGTGGAAGGGGAAATCCAACACGCCTCAAAGCATTCGATGAACCTATTTATTTCGTTTTGGTTCTTGCTATAGGTACCAACTATTTTATCGCGCGTGTTGACGTAACCTTTGTACAGATAACGATCGCCATAAATGCCAAAATCGCTCATCAGATATTGAAGCCCGAAGTCGTCCAGAATTCGGCCAAACACTTCTTTTCCGATAAGTCGATAGTCATAATGATCATTATGCTGATGAAACGCAATCAGCATTTGGGTTTTCTCCCCTTCGATCTCAGCGTCGTTCGCATAAATAATTAGCCGTCGAACCTGCCTAATCTTTTTGGCGCGCGTTAATTCGTATACCTGACGGAAATATCTCTTTGAGTGTATGTCGAAAAAAAACGCGTTATCGGAACAATAGTGTACTGCCCGAAAAGTGTCCTCGGCTCGGCCCTCGAAAGCGGAGAGGAGCAGCTCAGAAGTAACCTGGAACATGGTTCCATCGATCCTGACCTCTTGCTTTGTTGTCGCATCGATTAGCAGGGCCTCAAGTTGATCAATCTTCCGCGAAAAAAAACTGACAAAGAGGTCCGCGGATCCAAAACTATTCTCACAAACCGCGTGGAACATCCTTCGTATTTCGTAGATCTTTGAGTCGGTTTTGTCCCGGGCTTCCCATAGTACAAAATCAGATCGTATCTTCGTAACGACATCGCGTACGAGCAGGCTAATCTCACACACCGTGAGGACTACGAAAAGACTAAGTGCGAAGAATACCTCTTCAGCCGGCGTGAAGAGATCCTCATTCCAGGCCTTTATGACGAGCGGCGCTAAGATCGACACCAGAAAATTAATAACGAGAAGAATTCGCACCCCGATTTTGTCCTTAAGCGGGGAGTTGGACGGGCGGCGTTTAGTAAACACTGGGTGTTTCCCCCAACGTAAGACACAACTAGCATATCCGCCCCCAGAGGCTGGGGTCACGAATAAATTGTGCCGCGCCTGTTAGGTGCGGCTCCCATGCAAGCTCGACGGGACTGGCCGGCACCTTGCTGGGGGAGTCCTGCCAGCCTCGATTATCCCGTGTGTCGACTTTTGGAATTCACCCCAAGTTGAACAGAATGTCTCATAGTGTTAACCGCTCAGGATGTCCCCGCAGCAACGATCGGCGCGGGGCCCGGGGTAACATCGGGAGCCGGACGAATAAACTCTACCAGTCGCTTCCGAGCATCGATCATGATGCGCACGGCCGCCAGCACAGCAAGTAAGCTGGCGACGAATACAGGCCGGATTTGGCCCGCCAGGGCTGACAATCCCTTCACCCCCAACGCAATCCCGAGCGCGTACTCAATTACGGGATACCAGATGGTTCGTACGACTTCTCGCAGGCGATAGAACACTTCCCCCAACGCCACCATCGCTATCAGGCCGCCAAAGACTACCCAGCTAATGCCCAAGGTCCGGCCTAGGTAGGAAAGCACTTCCGGCAACCAGGCAAAGGCCGATATAAATCCGAATAAAACGACGCACAGGATGACGAACATCCCGGCGATTTCGCGCCAAGACAGATTCAGGTCCCCATCAACTTGGGTAGGCGCCGGCGCCCCAATGTCGATTGTCCAGCCCCAATTGTTTTCCGGTCCGCGGTACATCTTCAGCCTCCGCTTTTAGTAAGTGATGCCAAGGCTGACGAGGGTCGTGTCATCCATCTTAGCAGTCGCGGGGAGGCCTTTCACAAGTTGATAGCGGCGAAGTGCCTCTTTGGTGCTGTCCCCAAATGTGCCGTTGATCGTTCCAGTGTAGTAGCCAAGATCATGCAGTTTCGCCTGCACACGCATCACCATCACAAGTTTGTCTTGTTCACTCGCTGGCGGCGCCACTCTCGTCGCTGGCGACGAAGGAGCGAGGGGAGTCAGTGTGCTGGAATCCGGCGATGAATCGTAGCCGCCGCCCGAGCCGGAGTAGTGGGAGCTATGGCTTGCGTGACTCGCGTGGCTGGCATGGCTGCTGTGACCCGCAAATTGTCCGGGAACGCTGTTCGTATGCGATCGCTCAAAAATGAGGGGTGCTGGTATGCCGTTGGGCGGTGAAGCGGCCGGTCCCACGTGAGGGATTGCCGCCGATGCAGGCGCCGCACTCGCAACGACGGCCGATCCTGTTCCAATCCAGGCAAACAGGCGCTCAAGATATGCATTCCAATCGTGTGTCATGTTGTTTCTCCTCCCTGATGGGCCGAATACCTCGGCTGCGCCAGCGTTGGTCGGCGGATGAGAAGAAGCCGCTGCATTGATCCCGGACCAAGCAGCCGTCGCATTCCGGCAAAAAATCATTCTTCCAATCCGAAATGGTCTGTTTGGCCAGCGGCCATGCGGAGCGAGACAGTAGGCATAGAGGTACATTGTAGATCGATGCTGTGATACCGCGGTCGTTCAAATACCAAACCGCCTGCTCGAGCTCTGCGATGTGGTCCAGCAGATCGACATAGAGCGCCTCCCGGTTGGCCTTTGCAAAGCCAGCCGGCTCAAGACCCATGAAGGCGACATGGCGCACAAATGGAAGATTGCGCCAGACGAATTCTGCGAACGGATTGAGGCGGCCGATCGTGACTTTTTGCAGGACACAGCGGAGTTCGATGGCCTGCCTTCTCTCAGCAAGGTTGTAAAGACCATGCAGCGTTTCCTCGAACGCGCCGGCGGCCTGGACGACATAGTCGTGTCTATCGGCAACGTGGCCGTAGAGGGGAACCGCCCACAGCACGTGATCCGCTTCCGTAGTCAACATGGTCGCGAGATGCTGGTCGGCCAGCAAACGGCCGTTGGTTAGAATGTTTAGCTGCGTGCCCGGCAGGCGCTTGCGCACCGCGTCAATCACTTTAGCTAGCCCATCGCCCAGAAGCGTTGGCTCACCCCCGGTGATACCAATTGCTGCAACGCCATGATCGATGAGATCGATGGTTTCCAGCATTTCGGCAATGCGCCAGCCGTCATCCACATCGCGTGGCGGCTGGCTGCACATGAGGCAGAAACTGTTGCAGCGTTCTGTCGCCAGAAGGAAATTTGCATTGGCCCCGCGCCGGTAGAGCACACGGACCTGTCCGGGGCGCAGCTTCACGACGTCGCCTGGTTTGACGACGTGATTGTTCTCGAGGGAGCAGACAGTTCTAACCCCAGGGAACTCAGGTCCGTCGCTCAGAGCTGCGGAAATTCCCAACGCGCGCAGCGCATCCGGTGCGATGTAGGGTGCGTCCTTCCGAAGGTCGAGGAGCACACGGTCAAGCGGATAGCGGCATTCCAATGCTTCTTCCACCCGCAGAACCTTGAGGATGGAACGCGGCCAGTCCCCAGAGACGTGCGCGTGTGTGTGAAGAGCCAGCACTACATCTCTCCACGCTGAAGAGCGACTGGAGAGCGGCGCGTCGCCCACGCCAAGAAGATGCGCATGACATCAGGATCTGCGGCAGCGAGATACCGGAACAGGATGTGAAAAAGCCCCATGTGGCGGTCGCAATGGGACGCTGCCGGTTTGTCCTCCGGCATGCCGGCGGCGTGCGCCTGTACCGGATCGGCACCGCAAAACGGAACGAACACGCAATCACGGCACGGCGCCAACGTCTCTGCCAGTCCGCGCGCCCGCACCCGCGTCATTGCCTCCGACTGCATGAGTCTGGCGTAGCCGTCGCGCACCGATCCGAGCCTGAACGAAAGGTCGTCCATCTCGGCGAGCATGCGCCCCTCGTCTGACGCATAGACGTCGCCATCATAGTTGTAGACGAAGACGTTCCGCCCAGCTGCTGCCGGGGATCGCAAGTCCACATAACCGGATGGAAACGGCGTCATGATGCGGGTGAGAAGCACTGCGGCATAGGCTTCTTCCAGCTCAATGCCGCGTCGGTTCAAATTCAGGATGTACGCCAATGCCTGGTCATAGAAGGCAACGAATTCGGCCATGGTGTAGCCAATCTTGCGTTCCGCTCTTCGTGCAAACCCGTAAGGGCTCAGCGGACGCAGGAAGATGGAGCGAAATCCCAGTCGCACATATTCGTCGACGATCGCCTCGGGCTTTTCAAGGCTCGCACGCGTCAGCGTCGTCAGGGCGGAAATCCGGTCCGTCCCAAGGTGCGCCCGGGCGCGTGCAAGACCCGCAAGGGTGCGCTGATGGGAGTCGCGCGCCGCGTTCGGCCGGTTCACATTGTGCAATTCCTCTGGCCCGTCCAGCGATGTCGACACGCGCACATCGTACTTCTTGAAGAATTCCAGATTCTCGTCCGTCAGGTGATGCAGCGTCGTCGTGATGGTGTAGGTGAGATCGCGTTGCTCGATCTTGTTGCGATCCTCGATGGCCTCCACAATTTGCCGAATGCGAGGGAACGCCAACAAGGGCTCTCCGCCCTGAAATTCGACGGTGAGATGCCGCGCCGGCGCTTTAAACAGGAGCCCGACAGCCGCGCGCGCGTCCTCCTCGCTCATGTCGAATGCATTGCAGGCCTGCGAGCGGCGTGAGACCTGGCAATAGTGGCAACTGTGATCGCATCTTAGCGTGACGACAAAGATGTGCAGCGTTTGCCCTTCGATCGCGAACGCTTTGCGGGTGCGCACCTTTGCATCCGTCATACGGGCAACGAGATATGGATCGCCATCACAGAAGAATTGGCGCGACGAAAGACTTTCGTATTGCGGATGAACGCGTGCCATCCGCCCGCCAACAAGATCCCGGTAATCTGCCTCGGAAAGAAACTGATACTCCCCAGCGTCGGAAGCGATCAGGATATCTGGAACGCCTGGAACAGCGCCCGTGCGAAAGGGCAGCAGTTGATACGGAACTTGGCGCTGAAATTCTGCCAAATCGCGGAATCGCACTGGCATACCGCCTCCCCCTTGTTCATGGCACAGCGGCGACGCTTTGGGCCCCCAACACATGTCCAGTTTCTGTATCCGCTGCCCTAGGGCGTCACCCACTCAGTACAAAAACTGTAAAGATACGCGTCCGAGCTATGACTGTATCAAAATAAATCTAGACTCGAATTTGTTTTTGAGTCACGCTTGTTGTTGGGGCGTACCATTCCCGCGTGAGATTCGGGATGCCGGGAGGCAGGTGAACTCTTGTGAGTTTCCTGCACAATGGTGCTTTTGTTTTCGATTGTGGAAGAAAAACGCTGGTTATTGGCTCGCCGCAAATGGGGTGGCGATGGGTGTTACCCGGCAATCATTTCCGAAAGAAAACGCGGCCGATTTGACCGCGTTTTTTGGCGAGTTTGACCTCGACGCGAACGGCGTGCCGACTGCTGCATGGCAGCGTGACAATCTCACCCGCGTTGTCTGTCCGTGGAGATTGAGTCTCAGTTGGGACACGACAAAGACGGCATCCGGCATCCTCTGTCACAAGAAAGTGGCAATCAGCCTCACAGAGGTCCTGGATGACCTGTGGCAGAAGCATCAGCAGAGTCAGGCGCAGATTGATCAGTCTCGCCTGAACCTCTACGGCGGTTGTTACGAATTTCGCCGCAAGCGCGGTCTGTCCGGCATTTCCCTGCACGCCTATGGCGCCGCCATCGATCTGGATCCCGAGCACAATCCCTTAGGGAAGAAATGGCAGCCCAACACGGGAATGATGCCGGACATCGCGATCGAGACCTTTCAGGCAGCCGGCTGGAAATGGGGCGGCACCTTCAGTGGCCGCAAGGACCCCATGCATTTTCAGGCAACCAGCTGAGGAGCGTGTCGTGGCCGCCGTATCCCAGGAGAGATCCGCAAAACCGCTTGATGCATATGTCGAAGATGCGATCGCATCGCGCTCGGACGTCAGCGACTGGAGCGACACCGCGTTGAAGCTGACGCTGGCGAGCAGTACGCGTCTTGGAATCCCGCCTAAGACGGTCGAGACGCGAGACCCGTTTACGAGATTGTTCACCTCCAATGTCGGCCAGCGGGTGTACAGCCTGATCAACAACGAAGGCCGAAGTCTGTCGCGGGTGGGAACCATCGCCGTTCAGCCGCTGCTTGAACCGGAACAGCTGGACGACATCATTGCGAAAGTGGTTGGCAAGCGTCCTGATCCCGACTGCCGCCGCCTGGTTGTCAATTACGGGGAATACGGAGCACGGCGAAGCGTGCTGGTGCTGGATCCCGGTTTGCCGATGGACTCCAGCCCTGTCGTTGTTCCGTCTTGGCTGTTCGCACCGCTGCTCGAAAGCCCGAGTGATGCGTCCATGCAGCGCGCAACCGCGCTGCAGCCCGAACTGGCGGGTGATCCGGCACTCCTTCAGGAAGCCGCGTGGGTCGCCCGACCGAGGGTCGTCGTCGGCCCTGCACCGCCGATGGAAAAGACTTGCGTGCCCGTGCCGCCCTGGCGCGTCGAATGCGGCGCAGAAAAATCGACGGCTGGCATTTTGGCGAAAGACGCCAACGGCAAGTTAGGTGTGACGACGTGCTTCCACGCCACCGGAGACATCGGCACGAAAGTCCAAATTCACGACGACGCCGAATTCATCGAGGGAGTCGTGTCGCTTGCCAGTCAGCCGCTCGACACATGCTTCGTTCCTGTTGGCGACAACTGGCACCCCAAAAGCATGGTTGGTGTGGCTGGTGTGCTTGAGGGCAGAGCGCCTGGAAAATCGGAAAAGCACCGATTTCGTGGGTTTCAGTTTGCGGCCCCGAAAGTCACGGAAATCATAGCCACCGATTGGGGCGTTCCGTTTCCCATCAAGGGCCGCCAACTCTGCATCCAGACCAAAGCCGACACCAATCACGGGGATTCCGGCGCCGCCCTGATCAATGAAGACGATCGTGTGGTGGGCTTCGCGTTTCAGCGAACGCCATTTCGAGGGTCGGCCACCGTCGAGTTCGCCGATTGGATCTGGGCTCAATCTGCGCTGGCCGAATTGGGCCTCTCACCGCTCTGACGGAAGGAAGACGCGATGTCTATTCTCGACTGGTTCGGAAACATCCTCAGGAAGGTGGAGCACGACGAGACAATCGACTTCATTGTCACATCTCCACTGACTGTGGGCGGCCAAGCACAAACCTTTCCGGCATTGGTTTCTGGTCAGAACTATCTGTCCATCAAGGCCAAGTCGCTTCGACTGCCTTACACCCGTGTGCTGACATCCAAATATTATGGCGTCGTTCATGCCTTTGCCAATCTGCCGGGAAACGGACAGGAGGCGGCGGAATTTGCGAGCGCCTCGACGCCGGAAAAACTGGCCGGACTCGATCCAACCAACGTTTCCAACGTCATCACCATCGACAAGCAACTGGTCGGACCGACACCCTGGAACGGCGGCGACTTGAGACTGCAGATCGGCCTCTTCTCTGTCGTGGAAAAGGAGTTCGCAGGTCCGTTCCTTTCAACCGTGACGGCCCTCTCCGACAAAGTGGGAGTCGCTTTCGTGGCAGCCGCAAAGCCGTACCTGGATGTTATCAGCAGCGCCGTAAGCGCCCTGACCCGCCAGGTGGGATCGGTTCGCCTCGAAGTTGGCCTTGACAAGGGATACACGCCGCCGACGCCAGGCCACTATGCGATTATCGCAGCAGCAGCGGGCTCGTTGCAAAGCCCCACGTTCGATCTCGATCCAGCCGATGGCCGCCTCAAAGTCAACGGCGCCTACTACACCGACAAGCCGTATCTGGTGTTCACGATCGAAGCGGCAGATCAGCAGGATCGCTGGGGCGAGATTCCCGAACTGCGTGCCGCCTACCAGAAGATCAAGGATGCTGCACGCAAGAACGACCAGAACGAAGCCAAAGACGCTATGACCGGCTTTCGTCTCCTTGCACTCACGTCTCCCGACTTGACCGGTCCTGATGCCGACAAACTCGTCCAGAAGATCGAGGCGTGGCTGACCAAAATCTTTGGCGATGCAAACACCGGTTTGGCGGCAGACGGAAGCGCGCTTCCCGACTTCGACGCGCTTGGACTCTACGAGGAATAGATCTGCGCCGCGATGGTCGGCTGAGGGGCTCGTGCCAAAGAACATCGTCGTCTGCTGTGACGGGACATCGAATGAGTTTTCGGTGGACCGCACGAACGTCGCCAAGCTCTGTTACGTGCTGCAGCAGCGACCCGGCGAACAGGAGGTCTACTACCATCCCGGATTGGGCACGATGGAACCGCCGGGCGCTCTCACGACGTGGGCCATTCGGGCGACACGCTTTCTCGGCCTAGCCATCGGATATGGTCTCGAGCGCGATATTGCTGCCGCCTACGTGTTTTTGATGAACCACTTCGTTGCGGGCGATCGCGTTTACATCTTCGGTTTCAGTCGCGGTGCGTACACGGCGCGCGCTCTGACGTCCCTGCTTCACATGTACGGTCTTCTCCGCGCCGGCAACGAAGCCATGGTGCCCTACGCGATCCGCATGATGGCCGCGGTCAACAACCTGCCCGATCACTCCGGATACGCACAGGCGAGCCCTCAAAAACGGTCGGCGGCGGAAAACATCTGGACGGTGGCCCAAGACTTCAAGGCGACGTTTTCGGTCGAATGCAAACCCTACTTCGTGGGTCTGTGGGACACGGTCAGCTCGGTCGGCTGGATCCGACACCCCTTCCATGCCCCCTACACGGCAAACAATCCAGACATCGAAATCGCGCGCCATGCGCTCGCAATCGACGAACGGCGTGGCTTCTTCCGTCCCAGTCCCTGGTTTCCCAAGGGTCTCCCCACCGAAAAAGATTCGGGGCCCAAAAATCTCGCACAGGTGTGGTTTCCCGGCGATCATTCCGACGTCGGCGGAGGTTATCCCGAGGCGGAAAGCGCTCAATCCAAAATCGCGCTGAGATGGATGGTCTGCGAATCCGCAAAGTGCGGCCTCTTGTTCGATCTTGGGCGCATTCGAGAAATGTTCGGGCTCGTCGGCAACCGGTACGTCGCTCCGAAGCCTGGCGGCCCGCTGCACAATTCGATGCGCGGTTTCTGGCGATTGCTGGAATTCGTGCCCAAGAAAGTCTTCGACGCGCAAACAAAACGCTGGCGCTGGCGCGTCAACCTGTTCCGGCAGCGCGACATTCCCACCGGAGCCAGCGTGCACGACTCCGCCTTCGAAAGGGGCTCGGACTACCGCAGTCATTTTACACCCGACGCGGTGCGCATCGCGACGGATTGCGGAGCGCTCGCCATGTAGGCGCTGAGGGACTTGTCATCAAGCCGTCGAAACTCTGGGGGAAGCAAATATGAAGAAGATGGTCCGCAGTGTCGGCGCAGTAGCCGCAATCATCGGCTGCTTTTTGCTGGGGCCACACACCGCGCAGGGCGACGGGCAGCTCACGCCGCTACTCAAGGCCGGCCAGCCTGTCGACTGGTGGTTCATGTTCAAATTCAATGCCTCGAAATTCCCTGGCTGCAGCGGCAACTCAGACCGGGTCTGCCTCTTCGGCGGCGACGTTCAACCGTATGGCGGACATTTCGGCCAGCAATTCGTCTATGCCAGCAGTGACAACGGTGCGCTCACCAAGGGAGAAGGTTGCGCCGGCGACAGCGTAAGCGATCCGCTCGGCGCCACCTTCGATGAAATTTACCAAGGTTCTTTCTACTACGTCATCTGGAACGACCAGTTCTATGACGATCCGCCGATCGCCGGCTGCAGCAGCAATTGCAGCGCGCCGTGGGGTCATTCGAAGGGCATGTTGGCATGGGATGACAGCGGCGCAGGCCTCGTACTTCAGGTCACAACGCCTTCCTGGCCGGCATCGGGCAGCAAGGATGCCCCCAGGCAAAACGACGGCAACACACTGGGTTGCGTCATCGACAATGACGTCCTGGTGAGCCAGCACTTCTTTGCTTTGCGGCTCAGTAAGGACGATGTGCTCAAGGTCCTGCACGCGCTGCAGAACGCGAGTGTGGTCACGGATTCTGCGAACAAGCAGGTTGTTAACAACGGCGGGCCTGCGGATGTGCAGGCAAATGTTGCGCAATTGGGTCACCGCTCCGCCAGCAGCGATTACACCAAAGACACGCTGTCAAGCGGAGTCATTCTGATCTCCAAACCCTCGGGTCTGCAGGTGCCGCCATGGCAGATGGTCTCGGCCGTTCTGGGTAAGACTTCGTTGCGCACAGCAACGTGGTGGGCCAACCCGCAAATCTATTCGACCAGTGCATCGACTCGGATCAAATGCTGGGATCGGAGCCTGGGCAAGCCGGGCGGCGTCGCGATCGCAAAAACCGGACATTGGGGCGAGATCGGTTTCGGTCTCACCGGCGGTGGCGGTGGCGATCACAACCACGCGAAGATTGGTGTGTCGACAGACGCCAGTGTTCACGAGACGATTTTTGGCGATCTCAACCAGCAAGGAACGGCGGTCGGCACCCGCAGCTGCAGTAGCAGCCAGAACGGACGTGGCGGCCTGTTCTATGTCTTGGACGACAACGCACTTTGGCAAGGTGTGAGTAGCCTTATCGCGGGACAAACGGCGCCGGTGCGGGCGCGATAACCATCGCGAAAAAGAGAGGGGACCCATTCGATGACACGAGACTTTTTTCGCCGAGCAACAGGAGCGCATCGCTCGCCCGCTGGCGCTGTGGTCACCAATATCCAGTCGGCGCTCAAGCTGATGGGAAGCCCGGGGATCACTGTCGATGGACGTTTTGGCGGCGAGACTGAAACGGCGCTTCGCGCATTTCAGCATGCCCGCGGCATGTCGGAAACCGGAACGGTCTCGGATGTGACCTGGAAAGGGCTCATGAACTCGGACGAACCGACCATCTTTTCGCGGTGTCTTCAGGTCACCGCCGCCTTCGAGGGAACCGGGTTCGACCGCGTGGTTGGCAATTTCGATGGCGCGGGAATTACCTGGGGGCTGATCGGCTTCACGCTCATGAACGGCGAACTGGGCCGCGTCCTCGCAATTGTCGAGCAGCAGCAACCCCGTCTCGTCCGCACAGTGTTCGGCGCAGATACAGACGATGTGATGCGCCTCACCGGTCCCGGCAGCACCCGCGATGAAAAACTTGCATGGGCCAATTCGATCTCGAGCGGTCCGCACAACTACAACGTCATCGAACCGTGGAGGACGTATTTCCACCAGTTGGGCATGCTGCCGCTCGTGCAAAAAATCGAAATTGATCACGCGCGCAACGCGTATTGGAGTCTTGCCAGTCGCGACGCCACATCCCTGGCGATCCATGAAGAGCTCGATTTCCTGCTGCTGTTCGATGCTGCCGTTCAGAACGGCGGTTTGGCATCGAAGAACCGCCTACAGCTCATTCGAACGGCGATGCAAAATCAGAACCCTCGGACTCCAGAGGCGATAAGGGAAATCATCGCGCATGTCATCGCGGACACGTCGAGCGCAACGTATCGGAACGATGTACTATCGCGCAAAATGGCCATAGCGACCGGCGAAGGAACAGTTCACGCAGACTCTTATGATCTCGGCGACTGGGGACTTCTCGGCGGCTATTCACCGGCCAACGCTGCAGCGTGACGCGGTCAGCCCGTTAGCGATAGACTATCGAGTAGTGGTTGCGAAAATCGGATTCGTTTGGAGAGTAGACATAGACGGATGCCGATGTCGTTGACCACGAATTGAACTCGATCAAGGGCGGGCGCGTGTTGGCATGCCCCGCGCTCGGCGTGAAGCTAATGAGGAAATTCCATACTTCGCAGTACGACGGCCCCGTGGAGCATTCATGCTCCTGCTGAAGTGCCCTGATCCAGGTGGCGCGTTTTGCCCACGAGTCGAGGTCCGGCGAATTCAGCACCTGCCCATCAAAGGGCGCGCCAAGGAGATCGTCGAGCTGAATTTCCCGGTCCTGTTTCCGCCTTTCGTCGACGCACGCGAGGAGATCGTGTTGCGAGCAATTGTTCAACTCCGCCGGCGCTGAATAGACCAGCTTTACGCCGTTGGGATCGAAGCAGTCGCTACGCCAGCAAAAGTCGCGCATCCATCCGGAATTGCGGAAGAGTTCGAGAACCGGTTTTTGGCCGTCGGGTGGTCCCTTGTGGGCGAGAAAGATCAGCGCGGAGAAATAGGTTGGCACCATGTCTTCCGACGTCGCTGTCTGGTCTACATGATTGAAGGCCAGAATGGTCTTGCCGCGGCTGTTCACGGTCAGCGGCACGTCCGGCTGCACCGGCGAAATCAGCGGGACGTTCAGGTCGCGCGATTGCACGACGCCCATTTGTCCATAGTCTGTGCTGCTGTAAAAGTCCCTCCAGCCGTGCGTAAGGTCACCGGCGTTTCCATCGGCAACGGAAGCAACCAATATGCTCGCAACGAACAAACCGGCCAGCGAGAAGTAGTTGCCCATCATCGCACCAGCAGCGGAGATATTGCGGTCCACAAGATGAGGGCCACGCCAAACGCGATCGGACTCACATTGAATCCCCAGCGATGCAGATCCTCGCTCAGCGGAATTGCACTGATGTTTGCCGCCCAGATGGGAAATGCGAGGGTGGAAATCGCTATCTGAAGGTTGTTTTTCACCGCCTGCACGAATTTCAGGTAGAATGGCAAGGCGATCAGCAGCACGATGAACGAAACCAGCAGATACATGTCGCCGCTGCTGCGCAAAGGCGTGACCAGACTGGACACGGCGATATAGGCTGCGGAAATCTCCGCAGGGATGATCTTGTATAGTCGCTGAACATATTGGTCCGGCGCACCGGCCGCCGGAGGCGTGATGTCACGCGGCATGGCTACCTCGCAAAATGACTCGCATGTCATGAAGGAAGGAATGGCGGTGTTCGACGCGCGATAGTGCAGCCCGCCAAATGCGGTGGCAAATTAAACCAAGCCCGACGACGTTCCCCACCAACGCCTCCCCTTCGGAACCAAAATACTGACGGAAAAGACGACAATGAGCAATATAAGGAATGCCGTTTCTCGCTTTTGGATACGATCCCCTAATCTTAAGATTTGGAAAATCCGTGTGTAAAAACATGGAGTTAGCAATTATGTAACTTTGGGTAGGCCATCTTCTGTTTGGGGAAGTGATCGATCGCCGGTTATTTTTGGACCTAACCTGCAAACCTTCACTTTGTTCGGCGGCGAATGTTGAGAAAACGTAAAGCTGCCGTGCCTGAGGTTGCCAATTGCTCGCGTTCCGCCGGCTCGCGATGCTCATGCCGTCTCCGAGTGCCTTTGCGTCATAGCGAAGCCTTGGCAAAATACGGACGTTGATGTCGACAGCCATTTCCATCACCCCTCCGACTGCTCCGGGTCGGCCGAAGCAGCAACGGCATGTTGCTGTTGGTCCCGTTGTGCGGAGACCTCTGCGAGGTTCGCCCTAGTCGATGCCATCTCCGCTCGCAGATCCTGAAGATCGGCTTGGTGTTGTTTGAGGAGGTCGGTCGCCTGCACCGTCGTCTGGTTTGCCAACTTCGCAGCCGTGTTGGCCTGATTGGCGGCGGCGTTTGCCTGTGACTTTCCGGCCTGTCCGACACTGACCCCAAAGTAGATTCCAATGGCGGTGCCCAAGAAGGGAGTCACCGCTCCCAGCAACGCCACGACATCGGTGACATTCGTCTTGTCTCCATGAAAACGCAGTGCAGCGCTGAAGCACCACCAGAATACGGTCAGGCCGCCGAGAACGATCAAAACACTGGTCAGCAAACGCCCCCCTAGCAGCCAGGTGCTTTCATCGTCTGGAATGGTGGTTGTCGTTGTATCTTGTGTCGGCATTTCTTGGGTTCCTTCTGAGGATCTGGCTCCACCGAACGGCCGGTGCGACCTATCGCGTTGATTTTTGCTTTGCGCCGGCAATTGCCTTCGCCTGTGTTTCAAGCGCGGCAATCGAATCGAACGTGGTTGACCAGCGATCGGTCGGGTTGTCGGTGACATCGGCATCGCAGATGGGATGCATCGCGATCTTGCCCTTGTCCGGAATGCCAACCAGACGGACCGTCGCCGGATCTGCGATCTCAAGGGGCACCACGACGTCGGCGTCAGTGTCGGTGGCCGTCCCTGTGATGGAAGACTCGGACTTCTTGAGAAGAAGTTTGGTTTCGAGGCAGGACGGAACCGGCCATGCCTTGGTGTTCCGGCCCTGATTTACGAGCCCGCGGAATTCTGCGCGGCTGATCGTATCGACCTGATGCCCGGTCGTTTCGAAGGCAAACCACCAGCACGATGGACCTTCCAGTTTCGTCCACGATTGGGTGACATTCCGTAGTGTGCCATCGATCGTGGCGTTGTCGGGCCCCGTGCTGCACACAGCAGTCATGCTCTGCGCCGCGTTGGGCGCCGTCCCCGGCAATCGGGCAAAAGCAGCCAACCCACCAAAGGCGCTCGCGGCTGATGCGACGATGCTTCCCACCGCCGCGATCCGCGATTGAGTCTGGTCGGTAAAATCGTTGCTGACGCTTGTCGGAATGTCACCGTTGGCAACCTTCGACACACCCAGATTGTTGGTCGAAAAGAAATTGTTGATGGGTGTCGTCCGAAATGTCGTGAGCGGATCTTCCTCCGGTATCGTGGAAATGGAGTACGTGACCCCAGAGATCACAATGCCCTGCGTGACGACCGTCGATCCCTCATCTGCCTTTCCCGCCGCAGATGCATTCTGGGCCGAGGGCGCCGACTGATCGGAAGAACCCAAATTCGGCTGAGGTGGGCGTCGATGATGCGTTGTATGGTCGTGCGTTCCTGGCTGGCCGTTTGGACGTGCCAACACATCTGTCAGATCGTTCGTTACGCCGCCTGTCGAAGGAGGTTTGGCCTCGGTCGACTTGATTACGATCTTCGAGACCGGAACGCTCACAACTACGGCCTTGTTTTCCGCCGCCTTCACCAGCGATTCCGTATCGCCGCCGGTCGGGCTCAGGATCACACCTGCAGTTCCGCAACCGGCGAGCGCAGTGGCTGCGAGCAGCGTGGTCGCAACGGCAATGTTTTTCATCGTGGCCTCCCGTTTATCGAGCGGAAGTTTTGCCAACCCTGCGCGAGCCGTCCGTGATGGAAATCACGCTCCTGAAAATTTCACCCCACGAATGGAGAAGGCGCAAAAAAATTGCCAACGATGTGTGCGAAAGGTGATGAGCGAGACGGTTTTTAGCTATTTGGACGTGGACGGTTTTTCGCTTTCATCCTTGGTGCGTTCGGCTGCTTCGTCCGTCTCTTCCCGGGGCGAGCGAGGTCCGGTATCGGTCTTGCCTTGACCAAGCTGGTCAATTTGGGCGCGCAACCGCGCTGCCCGCTCCCGTTTTTCCTGATCTTTCGGATCGTTCGTCAAGGCGACTCCATGAAAGGAGGCGGGACGTCTGCCGTCCCGCCGTAAATTGCGGCATGGTCGCGGTCTAACGCAAGGCGCCTCGTACGGCGCTGCGCAGGATTTCAGCCCTGCCCATGAAGTTCGGGGCGCGGCCGCCGGCCGCCCCTGCCTTGCGGGCCGCTTCCAGCGAACGGGCCCCTTTCATCGCTTCAGAGCGGTATGGCGCCGTGACCCGGTCGATCGCGGCCCTGAGATTTCCATTGGTCGCCGAAAGCTGAATTTCGCGATCGACCGGTTCATCTTCGAACCATGTCCGCTGCCACCAGGCGCCGCTTGCGGACATGTACCATGACAGATAGCCGCCCTTGCGCACTTCGAGTGGCTTCGTGATGGATCCATTGAAGCTGTACCGAACGCCCGAGGCTGCCACCGGATCGAAGTAATGGGGCGTGTAGAAATCCGAGACCGTCACGCCGTTGATGGGATAGGCGAAGTTTTCTGCTTCGCAGGGATCGCATACCTCGACCAGAAACTGCACCCGTCCCTGATCCGCTACGGGCGATGTCCCGGCAATCAGACGCCGGCCGAATGGGTCGCAGATCATCTCCAGCAATTCGTGGCTGGCCGTTAGCGGCCAGTCCGATTCATATTTCACCAACGACAGCGGCTGGCCGTTCTGGTCCAGATGGACACCGGCCGCATCGACTTTGATGTTATCGCGAATGATGATCGGCCAGTAGTCGAGCGGCAGATTTTCCAGCGATGCGAATGCCGACACGTCGGCGGCGATTCCCCAGATGGGACCGAAATCGCGCGTGACCTGCTTTTGCAGAGCGGCCGCGACCTCGCTCAATTCGCCCAGAGTGATGCGGGATTCATCTGCCACGAGAGCAACATGATAGGGCAACATTTCTGACCTCCGTCCTTTGGAGGCGCAATGCCGCGAAGACATCTGCGCCAACCTGTTTTTCCGAAAGCTGGACGCGCTCGGAAGCGGTCAGGATGGTCGTGGGCAAGCCGGCTGTCCGTGAGCGCTATCACGCTCGCATGTTTGGATGACGTTTGCGGCCGACTTGCCAGACCGCCGTGGTCGTACTTTCATCGGCACTGCAGAGGTATTCGGGCGTGCTGGACAATGGATGCGGTTTTGCACGCTTTCTTGTGCTCGACATTCGCATGTTCTGCAGAAATCGGTCTGAGCATCGGCCAGCGCTCGACGGACCGGCGATACCCGCCGCGGGCGGTGATCGTGAAGCAGGGTGACCGTGTCGCGATGACGTTCCTGCTCGTCAACGGCCGCGTGCATGCAATCTCCTACGGCCCCGAAGGCCAGGCCGTGCTGGTGCAGGAGTTCCTTCCGGGCGACTTGTTCGGCGCCATCGTCGATGCAATGCCTGACCCAGCTCCCGGCGAGCTCGTGGCGGCAGAGACGGTGCGCGCCGCCGTTTTCGCGATCGCGGATTTCCTCGAACTCATGGAGAGACACGGCTGCGTCGGCCTCGCGGTTTCGCGAATGCTCCTGAAGCAGCTGCGTGCGACCGCGACCAAGATGACGGAACGCACGACACTTACCGCCGCCGGCCGCGTCCATGCCGAACTGTTGCGTCTTGCGCGACTTGGCGATGGCCGGTCCATTCGTCCGGCGCCGGTCATTGCCGCTCTCGCCGTGCGCGTGCAAAGCACGCGAGAAACAGTGTCGCGGGTGATCAACGCGCTGGAGCGGCGCGGCATCATTCGCCGCGAAAGGGGCATGCTGGCTATCGTCGCGCCAGAGCGGCTCGAGGAGTTGATCGTCTAGGCCATCACTGGAGGGAGAACAGGCGAATGGTTTGCTCGGGAGACCGACCGGGCAGCTCTCCGACAAGTTCCAGATGATGTTTGGTTGGTGCAACGTGCAGGGCAGCGGCGAAATCTTCGCTCACATGAATGGCGCCGACCGGAGTTGAACGCAGAATCTGGCTGGGCAATTCCGCCGCATCGCCGGCGACGAAATAGCTGCGGCTAAACGGGTCCAAGAGTCGATATGCGATGCCGTAGTGCCCTGCAACGCGAATCTCCTCAGAGAGGCCGGGGCTGCGCAAGGCCAAGAAAATCGCCTCGGCAGCTTCTGTCGCGTTGCGATACACCAAGGTAATGCTCTCGCCAGTCCAGCGCGGTCCGACAAACGGTGCCTGGTCGGATCGCGCCAACCGTGACGCCAGCATTTGCAAAAGCCTCATGCCTTTTTCGGTCGCCACATCAGGCAGCCCGATCCTCAGCATAGCCGCAAGACAGGCATGACCGGTTGAGGGTCGACGTGTCTTGGTACTTCCACCGCTTCCATGGACGCGCACAATGTGCCCGCGACGCCCACTCTCTCGCCAGCGGGATGCCATCCAAGCGCTACAGCTCGGGTCTGCCGTCTTCATGGATTTGGTAGCCAGAACCGCCAGCTGAATCGCTTCGGTCTGCAACATATCGGCCTGCATGCTGGCTTTGCCCATCGCAACCTCAGCCGCGAGTCGGACGGCCACCCGAAAGGGCGCAGACCTCTCTTCATCGAGCGCCCGGCAGCTTGCGGCGGCCCGCAGCACGGCATCAAACCGACCTTCCCAGTCGCGGCCGTATCTCATCACCGACGTCTCACGAAACAGGCGTATGGGCGCGGGCAGCACCACATGCAATTCCGCACCGCTCTCCAAGAGAGCTTCCGCAATCACGATGTCAGCACCGGCTGCAATCGCCCCAAAGGCGGCACCGATTTTTTCCTGATCGAGGATGGAGCGCACCTGACGACGGAGCGTGGGTTCTGCTCCTCGCGCGATCACCATCGGACCCCCGAAATGCAGAGCGCGCGGCGGCCGGAAGTCGTCGAGCCAGGCTTTTGGTTCGCCTTGGCAATCGAGAATGAGTCCGAACTGACGCAATGTCGTAGCGAGGTCCTCGAAGGCTTGCGGAGACGTGCCGACGGCATCGGAGAGTGCGCCACGTGCGTCGTCCACTCTGCCAAGTAGCAGGAGGGCTTCGGCACGCGTTGCCTCGCGCCAATAGGCGGTTTCCGCGTCGTCGCCGTCGCGCTCTAGTACGGCGCGAGCGAGGGTGCGTGCCTTGCGCGGCTCACCTGCAAGCAAGGAAAGCGTCGCCGCATTGATCAGCGGGTACGGTTGGCCCCCGAGGTCAGCGGCGCGCCCGTAATACTGTGCCGCCTGCTTGTAGAATCGGCGTTTCGAAGCGCCGGTCGCGCTCCGTGCCTCATCTTTTAGCAGCCTGCCGCGGACAGTCAGCACGGCGGGATCGTCGCCTGTTCTTTCCAATCCCGCCTCGCGAAACAACCGCCACGCCTGTCCAAGCGCGCCGGCACGCGCCAGGGCGGTGATGGAAAGCAGCGTAACCGCACTTGGCTTCACAAGAGAGGCCTACTGAGGCCATCCTCGATGTCTGGCGCGGACAATTTGCTGGAGTCCGAATAGCTCATTTTGATTCCGGGGTGGGCGGCGGCAAAAAGCCGTGTCCAGTGTTTTTAATGTCCGGATCGAGTGCGCCACTGCCACTGCCGTTCGACGTCATGAAATCGAGGTACAGGTTGAAGCCATCGCTCTGGTGCGGATTGGTGTTCGTCCAGCGATCGGACGGTGACTTACACCTGAAATAGGCGATGTGGTAGGGAGCCGAAGGGTCGGCGGGATCGTCTGGCGCGAGGATCAGGTTGAAGTAGTCGTGTTGGTATGTGTCATCGGTCTTGATCCGATCGACGGTACTGAACTCAGCAGGACCGTTCGGATCAATCGCCATCACAATGTACGATGCATACTCGACGACTGGAATGGGAGGATTCGCTGGTACCGGACGGATCCGGGTTAGACTGCTGAAATCATTATCGCGCACGCAATTGAGAAAGGTGGTGATGTTAGACGTGGCGTAGGTGCCACTGTTGTCGTCGTAGGAATACGTTGGGGATAGATGATCGTCGTCGATTTGGTAAATGACCTTCAAGTACAAAATCTGAGTTGGATTTGACCCCGCTGGTGGAACGATGCTGCGAATTGGATAATCGGTGCCGCCGCTGATCGACAGGCGGTTGATCATTCGTGAAACTGGCATTTGGTCCCTCCTGATTGTGTCAACGAAGATTTGAAATCTTTTTTCGAATCCAGGCTTGCTGCGACCGCCAGGATTGATTCGCCGGGTCAAACGCAACCATCGCATCGATGAGCGCGGCGGCTGCCTTAAGCCTTTCGCGACAATCCCAGGAACGTTTCTCTTGTTCATCAAGAAGGGCCAACGCGATTTGGAGCGCTATCCAATCGGCCTTTCGATTCATATTCTTCGGGTCTGAAGAAATCAGCTTGCTTAGGAGATGCTGTTCGGCATTCCGTTCTGCGCGCGCGTGCGCGATGTCGCGCGCCCGCAAGTAGGCGTCTGCGAGCCACGCATGGCGATTGACGATGTCATCGTCTATTTCGTCACCACCTCCACCGACCGCGGCAGCTGCCTCCATTGCCTGCAGCGCCCTGCCGCAGAGCCGAACGGCAGCTTTGGCATTCATCGGCGGCCGCTGCATGATCGAGCACAGATTTCCGTCTGCGTACCCGACTTCGCGTAGATATTTGGCGCTGCGCGGCTGCAGTTCTGCGGCGCGATGCGCGAGCTCGCTATAAACCAAGAATTCCTTTTTGGCGGCGGAATTGATGCCGCGCTCGTATGAGACGTAGCCGACCCAAAACTCGCTCTGCGCGTGGTCGAAAATGCGCTCCGCGTCATTCGGCGATTGTGCGAGAAGGGCCGCAGTCGTACGACGCGCTTCCTGAAATTTCTTTAGCGCCGCTTCGTGGTCGCCGCGCGTTTCGTCGTCTTCGCCCATGGCGTGTAGGATCCGCGCGCGCCGCTCGAGCGATCCGACTGGCAGACCATTGAGATTCTCATCAGCGTAGTAATGCAAAGCACGCAAATTTACGGCGCCCATGATATCGAGCCGGCCGACGCCCTTTAGTTTGTCGCGCAAATCGGTCAACATGTATTCGACCAAGCCCTCCGCCACCCCGCGCTGGTGCACCGCTTCGGTGCGGGCGTTCAGCGCGAAGATTGTCAACGCGCCCATGGTTAGCACCGCCGCAAGGGCAGCCGCCGTGACGGCCGTCACGCGTCGCGATTTTCTTTGCGCGTCACGTTGCACGAGTTCGTCGAGACCGATGCCGACGATTCCCGCCACGACCTTCAGCAAGCCGAGTCCCGCCCCGTCGTGCTCCTTGCGGAAATCAGCGGCGAGCGGCTCGACGATCGTGCCGTTTGGTTGCGCATTGCGCAGCGCCGGCGGGAAGCATTCGGGCGGTTCGCCTTCTGCTATCGCGGCGAGAATTGGCCTGCTTGGGTGCAATTGACGGAACAACGCGATCTCGCGCGCGACCCAGGCCGAAGCGGCCGAGGCAGGCGAGCAAACAATCACCAGACTCCGGGACGTCTGCAGGGCCGCACGGATCTCCGTGCTGAGGTCACCGGCGGCGGCAAATTCTTCGCGGTCACGGAAGATTGGGGAGAGCCGGCGCGGAACGACACCATGCGGCGTGGACTGTCCGGACAGCCGCCGCGGCAATGAATAGCTCTCCAGACGCCTGTGCAGGCGCCGACCGAATACAGCGTCTTGGTGACTGTAACTGATAAAGGCCCAATAACGCGTGTCTTCCCTGACGGCATCTTCTGCCATCATTCGCCCCCCGAAAGACACCGCAAATAATGCCCAAGGCTCAGACGCGGCGCAACGTTGAGCCGCAATAAATTTCTTTTCACGCAATGCACCACACGCTTTCCGGCCTCTTTGGCGGGAGATAATCCTGGGGTATGATACTCCCGCCCACCGGTGCGGCTTGTCGCAACCGGAGCGTCGACGCTCCCTGACATAGGGAGTTGTTCGATGGCTCGGTACGAAAAACAGGTCGTATCCAAGAAGGAGCTGAAAACGGTGTGTGGCATTCCTTATTCCGGCCAGCACATAGCACGGTTAGAGGCGGCAGGGCGGTTCCCCAAGCGGATCCAACTGGGCCAGAATCGCGTCGTGTGGCTGCTGACCGAAATCGAGGAATGGATCAATGCACGCATCGCCGCGCGCGACGCGTCCGCAAACCCAAACACTTCCTTCTAAGGGGCACTATCCGGGACCGGCGGCAACGCCGGTCCCTCTTTTTTCACTCGGATACGGATGGGGATTCGCTGGGGGATACAGTCTCCACACGCGAAGCCGGATCCGGGCGAGATTTCCTCAACGTCGCCAATCCGTTGTCGCGCGCCGCCGCCCTCGCCGCGCTGCGACTCTGCTGCCTACCAATCTTCCGATGCGGCTGTATCCGAGGGAGGTACTGGTTCCTTGTTCGGCAGTGTCGACGCCCCTGCCGAACCAGAACCACCTGTCCGTGACATCGCATGGCCTTGTTGCAGCAATTGCTGATCCAAAGAGACGCGCTGCCGGTTCATCTGAAGGAGATGATCGTATTCCGCATGGGAAAGTCTCGGTTGGGCCTCCAGCAATCCGACCTCGACCGGAATCGACACGGCTTGCGGCGTCACGTTTCTGATGTGAGCCGCGAAATGGAGCCGCGGCTGCGAGAGGATGAAATCTGCCGTCGTGCGCATGTCCGGCGCCATGTGCCGCGCATCCGCCATCGACAATCCGGCCGCGAATTTGATGCCGGTATTGGCAGCGAGAGATGCCCGCAAAGCCGCCGTCGCCTGATCGAGATACTGATGCGCGAACACACAGCCCAGGCGGTACTTGCGGGCCTCTGTGAGGAGATCATCGATGTTGCTGTCGAAATACGAGGCTGCCTCATCAACGATAAGGAAGGCAGGATAACGGTCGGATTCGGGAATGGCCGCCCGCTCAAGCACCGCCTGCAGCACCAGTGCGATGAAGATGCGCCCGAAATGCGAAGAGGCGCCTTTGAGGAAGTCGCGCGAGGTGTCCACCAGGATGATGGCGCCTCGATTCAACTCTTGGAACAGGTCGATCTTCGTTTCCGGTGAGGTGAACAGCCGCGCCAGGGTGGGATTTTCGATGATGGCCTGGAGGCGATAGCGGATCTGCTCCTTGGTCTGGGCGAATGTCTTCGACGCAAAGTCCCGCTCGAAGAAATTGCGCTGCAGAGGGGGGAGTGCCTGGATGGCGGCGGCATAGGGCGCCGGATTTTCCATCAGCTCCAGCATGTCGAGGATGGTCGCGTTGCGTCCCATGGTGTCGCGGACCGAAAGCATGAGCCGTGCGACATACTTGAAGAACACACCCTGCTTCGCAGTCAGGTCGGCACCGAGGAGCCCTGAAAAGAGGTAATCGAAGGTCTGGATGACCCCGGCAATGACCTGTTCCTTCGTCAGCTGGTCATAGCTGCCCAGACGCGAGCGGTTCACGTCGAACACGTTCAGGGCGGGTGGGTTCTCGATGTCCTTCGGCGTGACCACCACGAACTTGTCGGCGAGCGGACCGGCGAAGGCGCGCAGATGCGACAATTCCCGGATCAAATCGCCCTGGCTGTCGACGATGACGAGTGCGGGTGGTTGCTCGGATGCCAAGTCGTGCAGAATTAGATTCTTTAGCAGCGTGGTCTTGCCGGCGCCGGTGCCGCCGACGACGTGCATGTGGTTGAAGCGGTCCGCGTTATCGAACTTGAGCGGGACCGGCAGCGTGAACACGTTGTGGAAGGGCGTGCCGCCCATGTAGGTGTCGTTCAGCTCGTCGAGCGGTAGATCGTTCTCCCAAGCATGCTTGAACGGCTTCTTGTGCTCGGTGTGGGGTACGAGTCCCGAAGCGGAGCAGATGTTTGCATAGCTTTGTTCAGCCACGCCTCGGAGCAACCCCCGGCTGAATATCTTGTCTTCCACCAGGCCATTGTGCGTTTGCGTGAGCGTCATTCCCGGTTCCGGCAATGCGTAGATGAGGGGAATGGTGAAAGGCGACGGTGCGTGGGTTTGCGGCAGGTGGCGAGCGATGTTGTAGAGAAGATCGGACACGCGCTCGGCGAGAAGCCCGGAAAGCTCTTTCGCGTTCTGCAGGTAGTATTCACGGTGCCGGAGGAAGTTTCGGTAATCCGTTTGCTCGGCAAGGGTCATCGACCCTGTCGGAGCCGGGCACTCGAACATGTATCGCTCGCCTTCCACCAGCTCGAGGATGGCAAGCAGGAAAGGCGAGCGCATGTCATCGTCGATGTACGCGCCGACGCCGCGGAAAGCATCGTTGGCAATGTCTTCTGCCGCATAGGGATTGGGAACGGCAACGCGGCGGTACAGTTCGACAGTCTCGCGCGCTTCCCGGGCGCCTTCGTTGACGAACCAGCGGCGCAGAAAAGGGGTAGAGACCGACGGGCCGTCCATCAGCCGAACTTGAAGAGGAGGATGAGGAGAACGACGCCGGTCACGATGAGGATCATCCTGCGCTGCTCGCGCGTAAGGCCGTTCCACCACGTTGTTGCGTCTTTGAAGAATTCCGCGCCGGGCGACACGACGTTGGCCGCTGCACCGGATGATGTCGGAAAGCTCATCGCCGGAGAGAAGGCAGGTGCCGGTTCGGGATCAGCGACAACGCCTGCGATCTCCAGCGGTGCGGAGAGCGCCACAGGCGCCGGGCCCGGTATGGCGGGGGCGACCGGCGGGCTGAACGCCGGGCTCGAAACCACTTCCGGTTCAGCCTTGCTGTAGTCGATCACCACCTCGCGGCCATCGAAGGTTGCGGCTGTTTCGAGATAGACGCGTAGCCCCTGGCAAGCCTTGTCGAGCGCATCCTCGGCTTCGAGAACTTCATCGAGGTCTTTGCATTCGATGTGCTGGCCGCGTTGAAGGCTATCGACCGTAATATTCAGAGAGAGGCCGTGAGCGATGGCATGGAACACGGTCTTGGCAGCGTGGCCGCCAGCCGATGCAATCGCGATTCCAAGCGGGCCCCCGCCAACTTGCGTCAACTGTGAGTGTGCGACGGCTGACTCCGAATGTTTGCGTGCATTTTGGCTGCTATAGATGAGTTGCCCGCCGAGCCGGTACTTTTGGACGTTGGATTGTTCTTCCGGTGTGAGATGGACGCGGGCATCGACGCAGAACATGACGGATTTCGACATGACGCCGGATGCGCGCTGTGAGCGCTGAATCTTGAGTTGCATTCTTTCCCCCTGCCCCGCGGCGGCAATACTGCTCAAGAAGAGCTTGAACGTATATTTCTTCGCTAACTTACTGCCGTCAAGGATCCTCTATCCCTTCAAAAGTCCTGCGGCCGCTGGCGGGCATCCTTTTACTGGAGCAGCACCAGCGCGGAAACAAAGGCGGAAGCTGGCCAAAAATCTCGCCTGAGCATACCGTACTGGAAAAATAATTCGGGTGAACGTCGCGCAACATAGCTGTCGTTGACTGGACTTTCCGCTCCAACGGCGCACGTTTTCAACGCGGGCGTCGTAGTCTACGCGGGGAGTATGGACACCGTCCGAAGATCGCGCATGCATCGGGTCGCTTCGCCCCGCCCATTCGCCTTGACCGAACGGGATGTCGAGGTCCTCCGCTGCCTCACACGGTACCGTTATCTCCGCTCAAGGTATCTGCACGCGTTCGCTGGCGGCGCGTCGGAGAAACGTTTCGTCGAACGCCTTTGCGAGCTCTTTCACCGCGGGATGATCGCCCGCCCCGCGCAGCAATGGCAATTCGCCGACGCCCGATGTCAGCCGCTGGTTTACGAGCGGGAACTGCGCGCCGGTCACCTGTTGACCGGACACGAAACGGCTCCCTGCACCTATTTGGGTCCCAATGCACAGCGGCAGTTTCTGCACGCGCTGACGATCTGTGAATGTCTTGCATCGATGGAACTGGCGACAAGCATGCGCGACGACCTTCGTTTCATTCCCTGGGGCGAAATTCTTGGCCGGGCTCCAGATGTGACACGAACTTCAGCGGTTCCGTTTCGGCTGGCGGCCGGCGCGGATACCGTCGTTCCGGATGGCGTTTTTGGCATCGAATACCGATCCGGAATGCGTAAAACATATCGCTTCTTTGCGTTGGAGGTCGATCGCGGCACGATGCCGGTAGTCCGCGCGAAAGGCACGATGAGTTCGATTGCGGCAAAGCTTTCCAGCTACAGCCATTTTATCGCAACCGGTGGCCCTCGCAGCGTGCTCGGGATTCCCAACTTGTTCGTGCTAACCGTCGTGCCAAATGCTGGGCGAGCTGCCAATTCAATCGCCGTGGCGGGCGGCAGCAAGTGTGCGCCGTGGTTCCTGTTCAAGGCAGTCGACGAGAAAGCGCTGCAAAGACCGCTGGCATCGGTTGTCACCGAGGCGTGGGAACGAAGCGGCTTGCCGCCTTTGTCCATCGCCCGGCCCGATTAGGTTATGTTGCATGCCCGTTTGCGCTTGTTCGCAGGGCGTCCAGATGGTCTGCCCACCACGCCATCATCTTGACCCTCTCCTCCCAATGTTCGCCGCGGGCGTAAGCGCGGCGAACATCGTCGCCTTCGACATGGGCCAGCTGCCGCTCGATGGCGTCCGGATTCCAAAGGCCGGACTCGTTTAAGAGGGTGGAGGCGGTGGCGCGAAAGCCATGCGCCGTCATTTCGTCTTGCGCGTATCCCATTCGTCGAAGAGCGGCATTCATCGTGTTATCAGAAATGGGTCGTTCTGGGCTGCGAAGAGAGGGAAACAGCCATCGGTCGGACAGCCCAACATCGCGGAGCTGCTCTAAATTGGTCAGGGTCTGGCGGGCCAACGGAGAGCGGTGCGGTCGCCGCATCTTCATGCGATCAGCGGGCACTGTCCAAAGCGCACGCTCGAAATCGAATTCCGTCCATTGCGCCAGGCGCAGCTCGCCAGGCCGCGGAAAAAGAAGGCTCATGAGCCGCAAACCAAGGCGGGTGGCCGGCTGGCCATCAAAGCCGTCGATGGCGCGCAGCAGTCCACCAAAAGCGCGTGGTTCGGTAATCGCCGCCCTGGGTTTCACTTTCGGCGTGATCAGTGCACCCGCAAGGGCTTCGGTCGGATCGGTATCCGCGCGTGCGGTCGCGATGGCATACCGAAATACGGCTCCGATGGTGGAACGCAAACGCCGCGCGGTCTCGTACCGGCCACGGCGCTCAATATCGCGAAGTACGGCCAGCACTTCGATGGCCCGAATCTCGCGCATCGCATAGGAGCCGAGCACCGGAATCGCGAAGTCCAGCAGCCATTCGGTTTTTTCAAGTGTACTCCGGCTGCGTCCCTCCAGTCGGAGTTTTTCGAGATACTCCCGCGCGACAATGCCAAATTTGTCCACAGCGAACTGTTCTTCAAGGCGGGCAACTTTTTTCACATGTGAGGGATCGCGCCCTTGCCGGAGCTGCTCACGCGCTTTTTCGCGTTGAGTCCGCGCTTCGTGCAACGTGACTTGCGGGTATTTGCCTAAAGCAAGCAGCTTCTGTTTGCCGGCAAAACGATACGCGTAACGCCACAGCTTTGATCCGTTCGGAAATATCCAAAGCTGAAGCCCATGCATGTCCGAGTGCTTTTGCAGCCGGTCTGATGGTTTGGTCTTTCGGCAGGCGATATCGGTCAGTGGCATGGCGCCAGCATGCTACACAAAAACCGCTAGCATACCAACTTTCTGGGATCTGGATTTGCTGGTATGTACCAACAAATGTCAGGCGTAAGGATGTTCAACGAAGTTCACCTATGTTCATGATTATGTATGAAATACAATGTGTTACGCACAATTGTCGGGCACAAACGAGAACCTTAAAAGGAGGGGGTCTGGTGCCCAGGGGCGGAATCGAACCACCGACACGCGGATTTTCAGTCCGCTGCTCTACCGACTGAGCTACCTGGGCATGCCATCAAAGGGAGCAGGCTTTTAGGAAAGCGATGGTCGCTTGTCCAGCACCACAGGAACCTGCCAACCGGCACTATTCGCTTCCGCTGTCTTTCCTCTCAGGAGCGGTTGCGGTTGGACCATCGCCCTCGTCCACATCGCGGCCGGGAACGACATAGTTTCCCTTGAGCCAGCGGCCGAGATCGATATCGGCGCACCGCTTCGAACAGAACGGCCGAAACGCAGGATCCTGTGGCTTGCCGCATATCGCACAAGCCCGTGCAACAGACTCAGGTGGTTCCGACATCGAAACCTTCGCGATCGAATTCATCGCGGGGCTGGAAGGTCACGCGCGGCGCACCGCGACGCGCCAGGCCGGTGCGCACTTCATCGTCGTGCGCATTCAGCCAGCGCACAACATCCGGCGCGGCGCGGACGATGACCGGTTTGCCGGGCGCTTCCACCGCGCTGCGTTCGACCGCGCGGATGATATCCAGCGCCACGCTTTCCCGCGTCCGGTTGCGCGCGCGGCCGTGGCAGGTGCGGCAGCACTCCGTCATCAGCTTCACCAGCGGATCGCGCACGCGCTTGCGCGTGATCTCCACCAGGCCGAATTCCGACATGCCCGAGATCTGCGTCGGCGTGCGGTCGCGCGCGAGGCTCGTTCTCAACACGTCCAGCACGCGTTCGATGTTCGCCGGCTGGTTGAGATGAATGAAGTCGATCACCACCAGACCGCCGACGCCGCGCAACGATAGCTGCCGGCCGATTTCCTCGGCGGCTTCCAGGTTCACGCGCAGGCTGGTTTCCTCGAGGCCGGTGGCTTCGGTGAAGCTGCCGGAATTCACGTCCACAGAGGTGAGTGCTTCGGTGGCTTCAAGGGTGATCCAGCCGCCGGAGGGCAGCGGCACGCGGGGCTCGACCAGCTGCGCGATTTCGTCTTCCAGGCCATAAGAATCGAACAGCATGCCGGGGCCGGTGAACAACTCGATCTTCTGTCCGGCTTCGGGCATGGCGCGGCGGCAATAGGCGCGCGCCGCTTCCAACGCTTCGCGATCGTCGATCAGCACGCGTGCGGTGTGCGCATCCACTTCGTCGCGCATGGTGCGCTCGACGGGATCGAGATCATGGTAAAGCGTGGCGGGCGTCCGCGCGTTCTTGCGTTTCTCCATCACCGGCAGCCACGCACCGGCGAGGCGCTCGGCATCTTCGCGGAAATCGGAAAGCTGCGCACCAATGGCGGCGCTGCGCACGATATAGCCTGCGCCCTGCGCGAGTGCGCCGGTGCCTTCCGCGATCATCGTTTCGCCCAAGGCCATCAGGCGTGCGCGCTCGGCTTCGTCTTCAATACGTCGCGACAGTGCAATGCCGGGCTGGTTCGGCACCAGCACAAGCAGGCGTCCGGGAATGGTGACGTTGGCGGAGAGTCGGGCGCCCTTCTCGCCGATGGGGTCCTTCACCACCTGCACGATGATGTCTTCGCCTTCGCGCACACAGTCGCTGATCTTCGGCGCGCGTTCATCTTCGAAGCCGGGCAGATCGGCGAGACAGCGCGCCTCGCGTGCACCCAGAAATCCCGCGCGCGCCAGGCCGATATCCACGAACGCCGCCTGCATGCCCGGCAGCACGCGCTGCACGCGTCCCAAGATGATGTTGCCGATCAGACTGTGGCCGCTGCGTCCGCCGTTCCGGCGACGCAGCGATTCGTCGTCGAGCCCAATCAGGCGCTCGAGAAACAACTCCTGCAGGCGGCCATCTTCCACGATGGCCACGCGGACTTCCGCGGCCCCGGCATTGATCAGGACTTCTTTATTCATTGGGGAATGTTCAATAGCTTTGCGGCGGGACACTAGCACGGTATTCGATAACCGCATCCCTTCAGCAGTTGAACGGTGTGGAAAAGCGGCAGGCCAACAACATTGGAATAGGAACCATTGATCTGCCGCACGAAGCTTTCGGCGCGACCCTGGATCGCATAGCCGCCGGCTTTGCCAATACCCTCGCCGCTCGCAATGTAGGCATCCACTTCATCATTTGAGAGACGCGCGAAACAGACACGCGTCAGCGCGACACGAGAAATGACGCGTCCGTCAGGTTTGGCAATCGCGATGGCGGTCAGCACCTGATGACTACGTCCGCTAAGGAGTCCGAGGCACCTACGAACCTCGGCATCATCGGCTGCTTTCGGGAGGATGCGTCGACCAACCGCGACAACGGTATCGGCGGCGAGAATGAGTGACGGTGCCCCGCTCCATTTGGCTGCAACCGCGCGCGCTTTTTCTTCCGCGAGACGCCCCGCATGCACGCGCGGCAGCTCAGCTTTGCGGAGCGACTCGTCGATCGCAGCGGGAACAGTCGCGTCGGGCGTGATGCCAACTTGCGCAAGCAGCGCCGCACGCCGCGGGCTTTCGCTCGCGAGCACCAGCAATAGCTGATCGGTTTTACTTGAAGCGATAGGTGATGCGCCCTTTGGTAAGGTCATAGGGCGTCATTTCCACGAGCACCTTGTCGCCCGTGAGCACGCGAATGCGGTTCTTGCGCATCTTGCCGGCGGTATGGGCGATGATCTCGTGTCCATTTTCGAGCTTTACGCGGAAGGTTGCGTTGGGCAGCAATTCGCTGACGGTACCCGGAAATTCGAGCAATTCTTCTTTGGCCAATCAAACCTCATTTTGAGCCGAAATCGGCCGGGAGAATGCACTGAAACGGCGGAAATGCAAGCTGCCCCGCCCTCGCCTCATCCTTTGAGGTGCAACACGCAGATCAGCGTGAAAAGGCGGCGGGCGGTGTCGTGGTCAACGTCGATCTTGCCGGACAGCCGGTCCAGCAGGAGCTGCGATCCTTCGTTGTGAACAGCGCGGCGGCTCATGTCGAGCGTTTCGATTTGCGACGGCGGCGCTTCGCGGATTGCCTTGAAGTAACTTTCGCAGATCAGGAAGTAATCCTTGACCACTTTGCGGAATGGCGTCAGCGACAGCATGATGCGCCCGTGCTGCGAGTCGTCTTCTAACCGGATATCGAACACCAGACGGCTTTCCTCGATGCTAAGCACGACCTTGTAGGGCCCACCCGGCGAATTCATCGGTTTGAAGCTGTTTTCTTCGAGCAGATCGTAGATCGCGATCTCGCGTTCCTGCTCGATCTGCCGGGTGCGGCGGACAAGCGTTTTCTCGTCCAGCTCGATGGCGACCATGCGGAAGGGGTTTCCGTCCGCCATCCCGCTCAGCCTTCGACGGGGTGCGCCGGACGCCCCAGCGCGGCCCATTCGCCGCTGACGTCGGAAAGCGATGCATCGATGCACTCGACTTCGAGACGAATGGTTCCGCCGCCGCTGAAAACCAGTTCGATCGTCCCGCCGGGGTCGTCTGCGCCATTGGGAGAGTATCGGATCGCCAGCAGCGACAGCACAGCCTCGCCGTCACTCTCGCGGATGTTCTGTGCTTTCACCGACAGCACGCTTTCAAAGGTAAGCCCGGATCGCACCCGCAATCCTTCGCCCTTGCGCGAAGGCTCTTCCCATTTGAACCGGTTGAACAACGCCGCAAACCGCCGCGCCTTCGGCAGCCAGACGATGTCCTTCACCAGGGCCACGGCATCCTGCAGCCGCGCGGAAATGACTTCGAGGTCTTCCGCATCCTCTGCCGCCAAGGTCAGACTACGATTCATTCCTTCAACCGCTCGATGTCCGCGCCCACGGCGGAAAGTTTTTCTTCCAGCCGCTCGAAGCCGCGGTCCAGATGATAGACGCGGTTGATAATCGTCTCGCCCTCCGCCGCCAAGGCCGCCAGCACCAAACTGCTGCTGGCCCGGAGATCGGTCGCCATGACTGGGGCACCCTTCAGCTGCTCCACGCCGCGTACGACAGCGGTATCGCCCTGCACCTGGATGTCGGCGCCCATGCGCAGCAGCTCCGGCACGTGCATGAAGCGGTTCTCGAAAATGCTTTCCTTGATGTGCGAGGTGCCTTCGGCTGTCGCCATCACCGCCATGAACTGCGCCTGCAAATCCGTCGGGAACCCGGGGAACGGCTCGGTGCTGACATCCGTCGAGATACTGCGCGATCCGTTGCGGTGCACCGAGAGGCCGAGGTTCGTGGGCGTGATGGTGGTGCCGGCGCGCTCCAGCAGCGGAATAAGTGAGCCGATGAGATCGGCGGATGTTCCAGTCAGTTCGATATCGCCACCGCAAACCGACACGGCCATGGCGTACGTGCCGGTTTCGATGCGGTCCGGCAGCACGGCATGCGTGGTGCCGTGCAAAGTCTTGACGCCTTCGACCGTGATGGTGGAGGTACCGAGCCCGGAAATCTTCGCGCCCATCGCGATCAGGCAGCGGCCGAGATCGACGATCTCCGGCTCGCGCGCGGCATTGGCGATCACGGTCTCGCCATCCGCCAGCGCCGCCGCCATCAGCACGTTTTCCGTCGCACCGACAGACACGAACGGGAATTCCACGCGCGCACCTTTCAATCCTTCGGGTGCGCTGGCGATCACATAGCCTTCCTCCAGTTCGATCTTGGTGCCGAGCGCCTCCATCGCTTTCAAGTGCAGGTCGACCGGCCGCGCACCGATGGCGCAACCACCCGGCAGCGAAACTTTCGCTTGCCGAAAGCGCGCTACCAGCGAACCCAACACGAAGAAGCTCGCGCGCATCTTGCGGACAAGATCGTAATCGGCCGTGGTATTGGTAATGTCGCGCGCCACCAGCTCCCAGCAGCCACCTTCGCAGAATCCCGGCCCGCGAACGTAGCTGGTGGTCGCGCCGAAGCTGCGCAGCAGTTCCGCCATGAAACCCACGTCGGTGAGCCAAGGGGCGTTGATCAGCGTCAGCTTCTCTTCGGTGAGCAGGCATGCCGCCATCAGCGGCAGCGCCGCGTTCTTGGCGCCGCTGATGGGAATTTCCCCGCTCAGCCTCAGCCCGCCCTTAACCCGGATGCGATCCATAATTCCTCAGACTCAAAATATGCGTGGGCCGTGAATGTGTGGCGGCACTTATGGTTGCTTCGTGGCGGGTTCGGGGCTCTCTCCAGGCGTACGCAGAGAATCCTGTTTGCTGTTGCCGCCCGGCTTCGCAGCGTGTGCTGCCGCCTTTCGTCGCCGCAAATTCTGCCGCAATGCTGCCGCCAGCCGCTCCTTCCGCTCCTCAGACTGCGGCTTCATCCCGCCCTTTCCCTCACCGGACTCGTAAGCTATAGGCAGCCCCTCGGGCTGAACTTCCCGCCTGTTGCCGGAGTAGCGTAGTGGTAGCGCAACCCCTTGGTAAGGGGTAGGTCGTGAGTTCGATTCTCACCTCCGGCACCAGTTCTTTCGGACGAAATGCGCCGCAAAAGATAAGGGGCGGCCGCATCGGCCGCCCCCCGCATAAGTTTCGTCTTCGGGACGTACTTACTTCTTCGCCTTGTCCTTGCCGGTGAGCGAGAACATGAAGTCAGGTCCGTTCCCGGTGCACGACTGAACCGAAGCCCAGCTCGGGCACACCCCAAACGCACCACCCGGATTTTGCCAGGCGGCCATGTTGCCGTTCTGCACGCTGTTGACTTCCCAGCCCCATTCGCCGGCGCCGCTGGAAGCGTCCATCGTCGCCTGCACGGAGACCCAGTACGTGCCCGCCTTTAAGGGAACTGCGTCCTGTAGCCTGACAGCGAACGAGCCGGCGTCATCGGTGAACTTCGAAGCGCCCATCGTCTTCACGAGGTCACCGGGCAAGCCGGCATTGTCCTTGTAGAAGGAGACAACGACGCCAGATGCCGGGCCGGTCCCATTGAAGTACGCACCGGTGACGGTGACGCCAGTGACTTTCCACTTGTGCCCGTCGGGAACAACGAAATCATCCGCACCCTGGCTGTCATACGCTTCGAACGACGATTCGAAGTTGGCTGACAGAACCGAAGCACCTGCGTCGTTGGCGTTCTGATCGTAGAGCGTCACGACATGCTTGTTGGGCGCGACAAGCGCATGCGCTTTGGCAAAGCCCTTGTGCGCAACGGCCAGATGCGAATTGGCCGCCGATCCCGCACCGGCGGACAGCGCCAGCACGGCCGCAGCCGCGAGAAATGCAGTTTTGTTCATTGCAGGACCCCACACGTTTTAGCTGTCGCTCCGGAAACCGGAACGTTGCAGCGAAGGTACCATTCGGTACGGTATGACTCTCTGAGGGTCGTGTGGCGTGATTAAGCAGCGGTTATAATTTGCCTAAACTCCAACGGCCCATCATGTTCGGCATAGACGCCTAGTTGTAGAATCATCGCGAGAATTCAATCATGACGGGTGCATCGGGTTCGACACGCGGCGATGGATTTTCCCTGAGCGTGGGGCAGGAAGGCGCGCCGTTGCACGCCGCCGCGCACAGCCATCATCCGTGGCCGGACGTGACGTTCGAAGCGCAGCAGCAGGCTTGGCGCGATGCCGCGCGCCGGCTCGATCACAAATGGGACCACATATTTACGGTGATCATCCCGGCGGCGCAGCGGCATATCGCTCGGCAGTTGAACCTGCCCGATCCCCGCACCATCACGTTCGGGCCGAACACGCATTCGTTCGTGCTGCGGATCCTGTCGTGCTTTCCCGCCGGCAAGCCTGTTCGATTGCTCACTACATCATCCGAGTTTCACAGCTTTTCGCGACAATTGGCGCGGCTGGAAGAAGATGGCGTCGTCGAAGCGACGCGAATTGCCACCGAGCCCTTCGACACGTTCGAAGCGCGGTTCGCGGAAGCCTCAGAGAACGGACAATATGATCTGGTTTATGTCAGTCAGGTGTTCTTCGATTCCGGATTCCGTGTGCGCGATCTCGAGCGCATCTTGCGTGCCGTTCGAACTCCCGAAACCTTCATCGTGATCGACGGTTATCACGGCTTCATGGCTGTGCCGACCGATGTTCGTGTAATTGGGGATCGCGCCTTCTATCTCGCCGGCGGCTACAAGTATGCGATGGCGGGCGAAGGCGTGTGCTTCCTTCATTCTCCGCCGGGTTACGGAATGCGGCCGCGCGACACCGGTTGGTATGCGGGTTTTTCGGCGCTGGAAAAAGGCAATGCGGGTGTGCCGTACGCCCAAGATGGAAGCCGCTTTCTTGGCGCCACCTTCGACGTCTCCGGCCTCTATCGATTCAACGCCGTGCAGGACTGGCTCGCACGCGAAAACAAAAACGTGGCTAACATGCTGGCGCATGTTCGCGCCGTCGAGCGTGCATTCCTTGCCGACCTGGACAAGATGGATGGTCCGGTTCGCTCAACCGACCTGATGATCTTGGACGAAGAAACGCGCGGCCGGTTCCTCACCTTCCGCACGCCAAATGCCGGCGTGATCACGGCGGCCCTCGCCGCCCAGAACATCATTGTGGACTACCGCGGCGATCGCCTCCGCATCGGCTTCGGCATCTATCACAACACAGAGGACGCGGTACGCCTGGCACGCGCCCTCACCAGCGGCCGCGGGTAAGCATCGCCTTCACTTCTTGAATCAAACGCTCGCGCGGTACCGACACCTGCGCCTGACGCTCGCCCAGCCACTCTTCGCGGCTTCCGATGTCCTTCGACAATTCCGCGCCGCGCTTGAGATCCTTCAGCGTCACATTTCCGGCGGCGCGTTCGTCTGCACCTTCGATCACAGCAATCGCAGCGCCGCGCTTGTCGGCATACTTCAGCTGATCGCCGAACTTCTTGGTGCCGACATACGCTTCCGCGCGCAAACCCGCTTCGCGCAATTCCTGCGCCATCGCGAAGCTGCGCCCCACGTCGTCGATCGCCAGCACGACGACCAGCGGCGTCAGCGCCGCATCGCTGCGCTGGCGCACGGCCGACAACAGCCGGCTGATGCCGATCGAAATGCCCGTCGCCGGAACCGGCTGACCGGTGAAGCGCGCCACGAGATCGTCGTATCGCCCGCCACCTGCCACCGAACCGAACACGATCGATTCGCCCGCTTCGTTGGTGACGGGAAACTGCAGCTGCGCCTCGAACACCGGCCCCGTGTAATATTCGAGCCCGCGAATGATGCTGGTGTCGATCTGCACGCGATCATCGCCGTAACCGCTCGTGGCGAGCATATTGCGCACGGCCTGCAGCTCCTGCACCGCGGCAACCGTCTCGTATTTCTCTGCCGAGACGGTAAGCAGTTCCATCACCAATTCAATCTGGCGCGCATCGAGACCCGCACCTTTGGTGAAGTCGCCGGATTCATCCTTGCGGCCTTCGCCGAGCAGTGCGCGCACGCCGGCTTCGCCGAGCCGGTCGAATTTGTCGATGGCGCGCAGCACAGTGCCGCGCTGAAGCTCGCCAACCGACGCGGACTGCAGCACGGCATCCAGCAAGCGGCGGCTATTCATCTTCACGATGTATTCGCCGCGCTTCAGCCCGAGGGCTTCCAGCGCATCGCACACCATCATCAGCAGTTCGGCGTCGGCCGCCGGCGACGCGCTGCCGACCGTGTCCGCATCGAACTGGGTGAATTCGCGATAACGGCCCGGCCCTGGCTTCTCGTTCCGCCAGACGCTGCCCACCTGGTAGCGGCGGAACGGTTTCGGCAGGCTCTGGAAATTCTCCGCCACGTAGCGCGCCAAAGGCGCCGTCAGGTCATAGCGCAGCGACAGCCACTGGCCGTCATCGTCCTTCAGCGAGAAGACGCCCTCGTTCGGGCGGTCGAGATCCGGCAGGAATTTGCCGAGCGCATCGGTGTATTCGAAAGCCGGCGTTTCCAGCGGCTCGAAGCCGTAGGACTCATAGACGGCGCGAATCGTCTCCAGCATCCGCCGTTCGGCCGCGATGTCGGCCGCGCTGCGATCGCGAAAGCCGCGCGGCAGCCGCGCCTTGGGGCGAGATGTCTTGGGCGTGCTCATGGTCGGGATCGTTCATCCTGTTCGCTTCCATAGCGGCCCGAACCCTCGCCGGGCAAGGCGGCCCACCCAAACCGCCCCGTTCATCCTTACGGCGAATTCAGGATTTACAGACCTTTGCGACCAAATTCTGCCGTTTGCGTTGCTATGATCGCCAAGGATGGGCAGTCCAAAAAGGATTCAAATTCATGCGTCGATTTCTAGTTTCCGCCGCGCTGGTTGGGCTCGCGGTTTCCATGTCGGCCTGTGTCTACTACCCGAACGGGCCATATGGGCCAGGTTATGGGCCACCACCGCCTCCTCCGCCGCATGCCGGGCCGCCGCCGCAGGATTACGGTCCACCGCCGGCTGGTGGTGGCGAATACGGGCCACCGCCCGGCGGCGAAGATCAGGGCGCCGGCCCTGATTCCATGTCGGGCGGCGCTGCCGCCGGTCCAGGACCAGCTGCGGGATCCGGCATGCGGCCGCGCGGTCCGCACTGGTGCGAGCGGCATCCGCACAAGTGCAAGCGCATGCAGCGTGAGCAAATGCAGGGTGGAAACTATCAGGGTGGACCCGGGCCGGACGATCAGGGTCCGCCGCCTGGCGATCAGGGCGGCGACGATCAGCCACCGCCTCCTCCGCCGAGTCACTAATCAGGATTGAGCATGCAAATGGCGCGCTGGAGAAATCCGGCGCGCCCTTCTCTTTCGCCTAGCGAGACCAATCGTGCGGGAAGATGGCGGTGAGCGCGCAATGCCCTTTGCGGTCAGTGCGGATGGCCCGCAGCGCCAGCAGCTCGTAGTGCAGATACACGCCGCCGGCATCCATCAGCTTCACATCGCGAAACAGCGGCGCGCCATCCTTCAGCAAAGTCCACAGAAGCTGGCGCCGCCCGGCAAACGTCTCGCGGTCGTAGAGTTGCGACAGCATCGCGCCGGTGACATCGCAGCCGAAACGGTGCAGCCATGCCGTTCCGGCAAGGCGCACATGGAAATCGCTGTGGTCGCGATTGGCTTCCAGTACCGCAACATTGCGCAACACCGGCGCCAGCGCGCGCGATGGAATATCGCGACCGATCACGAACGCATCCTCCCGCTTGCGCCACTGCTCGTGAAGCAGACGCGCGTGAGCATGGCGCGGTGCATCGATCGGCAGAAAGGTTTCGTGCGGCGGCGGCGAAATGCTGTCGAGCCAGTTTTCCTCGAAGTTGACGCCCAGCATTGAATCGCCCGCAATTGGCCCCGGATCGCCGCGCGCATCCGGCTTCTGCCCCGACCGGCCCCGCGACCCTACAACTGGTAATTGCGCCGGATTGCTGATCTGTAAAACATACACCTCAAGTTCGAAGCAGTTTGGATTCAAATGCCGATCAACGTTCCCGCGGGCGGTTCTTGCCGATGAAGCCGAACATGTGACCGGCGACGTTGCGCATTTGAATCTGATCGCTGCCTTCGGTGATGCGGTAGCGCCGGTGGTGGCGATAGATGTGCTCGAATTGCTTGTGGCGCGAATAGCCCCAGCCGCCATGTACCTGCATCGCCCAGTCCGCCGCGTTGCAAACGAGGTTGTTGCCCTTGTAATTGCACATGCTGACCCTGTCGGAGAGATAGAGCTGAATCTCGGGCCCGGTCATGCGATCCATCTCCCATGCGGTGCGATAGATCAGCCAGCGCAACATTTCCGCTTCCGTCTGCAGCTCCACCAGCGGAAACTGGATCGCCTGGTTGTGCGACAGCGGCTTGCCGAAGGGCTTGCGCGTGTTGGCGTAGTCGATGCTTTCGTTGATGCAGTATTGCGCCGCGCCCAGACCGGATGCCGCCTGGCGAATGCGATTTTCGTGCACGAAATGGCGTGCCAGCACGAGCCCGTTGTCGACCGGACCGAACACGGCGCCATCCGGCACCCACACATCTTTGAATGAAACGCGCGCGTGGTCGGTCGGCATGTTGAAGGTCCACATGTACTCTTCGATCTTCACGCCGTCGGCCTTCATCGGAACGATGATGCACGTGAGCCCGCGTGCGTCACCGTCGTTGCCGGAGGTGCGGCAGAACACCATGTCGTGCGTCGCGACGTGCACGCCGGTGTTCCACATCTTCTCGCCGTTGATGCGCCATCCATTGCCGTCACGAACGGCGCGCGTCTCCATCCAGGTGGCGTCGGAGCCGTGCTTCGGCTCGGTGAGGCCGAACGCCAGGCGCACGCTGCCGTCTAGCATGCCGGGAAGGACTGTCTTCTTCTGCTCCTCCGTGCCGAAGTCGCGCATCATGAGCACCTGCGGGAAATTGCCGACGACGGATGTTTCGTTCTGCAGGTCGTTGTGCAGGCCGAGCCCTTTCGCCGCGAGATGCTCGCGGATTATCGCCATCGCAAGATTGCCGATGTTCTTGCCGCCGTATTCCTCCGGCAGCGCCAGGCGCAGGAACCCCGCCTTGTCGGCACGCACGCGCATCTCGCGCAGCAGTGCTTCCCAGTCCTTGCGCGGCAGCCCGCCATGCTCGAAATCGGTGCGCGCCCATTCGCGGCGGTGATCGAAGAAGCGGTCGTTGTCGTCCTGCTTCTGCAGCGGCACGATCTCGCGATCGATGAAGTCGTCGATCCGGCCGAGCAATTCGGTGATTTCCTTGGGAATGGTGAAATCCATGGCGTTTCTCCGGTAGCCTTGAACAAGTCTAAGCATGCATGGACCGGCGGCGCTACGACGCGCGATCTCTTGTAATATTGCGGGTGATATGATATCATATGAGTGTGAGGCTCGTGCTGGATACGAACGTTATCGTGGCGGCGATGCGCAGCCCTAGCGGCGCATCTGCGCGATTGTTGAAGGACGCCCGCCGCGCTCACCTGACCCTGGTAGGCAACGTGGCGCTTGCTCTCGAATATGAGGCGGTTTGTGGGATGGCGGACCACCGATTGGCTTCGGGGTTGAGCAATGAGGAAGTCGATGTATTCGTCGATGCGGTGATTGCGATGCTTGAGCCTGTCGAAAGTCATTTTGTTTGGCGCCCGCAATTGCGTGATCCGGCAGACGAGCTCGTGCTGGAGGCCGCCGTAAATGGAAGAGCCAATGCGATTGTTACCTTCAACTTGCGCGATTTCGGATCGGTGCCAAAGACCTTTGGCGTCGAACTCCTGCTTCCGAGAGAAGCAGTAAGGAGGATAGTAAGATGAAAACTGCCCAAAGCGCTTATCCTCTTCGGCTTCCGCGCTCCGTGAAGATGGAAGTCGAACGTCGGGCAAAAAAAGACGGTGTGAGCGTCAACCAATTCGTTGCCACAGCGGTAGCTGAAAAACTGGCGGCCATGAGCACGGCAGAATTTTTCTCTGATCGTCGCAACCGAGCAAATTTCGAAGCCTTCGATCGTCTGATGCGCCGCAAAGGTGGAGAGCCGCCGCAGTCCGATGATCGAATGAAATAGTCGACGAAAAGTGGCCGAGGCGATAGCAAGACTCTCGAGGATATCGGCCCTCGCGCCAAGGCTCTTCGCCGCTCTGCTGCTGTTGCTGCCGGCGGCTGATTTGGCGGCCGGGGAGCCGTCCGGCGATCCGCTGGCGAAGGGCTACGCCTTTCTCTACGAGCAGATGGACGAATATGCGAAAGGCGACACGCTGCGGCTGGTGCGAAGCTATGTGCCGACGGCGACATTCTCGAACTGCGACATCAGCTACATTTACGACGACGCGGTGATGATCATCGCATTGCTGGCGCGCGGAACGCCGGAGGATATCAAGCGCGCCCGCGTATTGGGCGACAGCCTGTTGTATGTCCAAACGCATGACATGGCCGGCGGCGGCCGCGTTCGGGACGCATACCATGCGAAGGATTTGGTCGGCGCAGGCGGCTCAGAGCATGTCGCCAACAGCGCCAGCCACACCGGCAATCTCGCATGGACGGGGACGGCATTTGCGCAACTCTACCGCGCGACCAACGATGCGAAATACCTCAAAGGCGCTTTGGCAATCGCCAACTTCGTCCAACAAAACTTCGACGATCCGCGAGGCATCGGCGGCTACACCGGGGGCTTCGAAGGGAGCGGCAGAAAGATCACGTACAAGTCCGTCGAGCACAATATCGATCTCTACGCGCTGTTCACGATGCTGGCGCGTCTCACCGGGGACACCATCTGGCAGACCCGCGCCGAAAGTGCCGCAACAATGGTCGCGGCAATGTGGGATGCCAAAAAAGGGTTTTTCTGGATCGGCACGGGCCTTGACGGGCAGAGCATCAACAAAAGCGATCCCGATCCCGAGGACGTGCAGACATGGAGTTTCCTCGGCCTTCATCTTCCGCAGTATCAGGGCTCAATTGACTGGGCGCTCGCAAATCTCTCCGCGACCAGCGGTGCCTTCCACGGCCTGAGTTTTTCCGCCGTGGATCGCAGCGGCGTATGGTTCGAGGGCACCGCGCATGCCGCGGCGGCCCTTACCGCGCGCAACGGCAAGCAGGATTCGCAAACCGCTGCGGGGCTGCTCTCTGACATTGAAAACGGCCAAGCGAACGCACCGAATGCGAACGGAAGCGGCATCGATGCAGCGTCCAAGGACGGATTGAGAACCGGCGATGGCGCCAACGACCGCTACTATGCGGCGCTGCATGTGGGTGCCACCGCGTGGTACTGCCTCGCCAAGCAATCCGCCAATCCATTCCGGCTGTTGAAATGACTGCCGTGGCCCGGGGAGCCTTGACACTTCCGGTGCCCGACGTACTGTATACAGTATGCAGTTAACCAAGCCCATTACGCGCAGCAGCACCAGCGACAATGTCGCGGCCGCCCTGCGCGCCATGATCGTCGACGGCACTCTGCCGGAAGGCGAGCGGATCAACGAAGTGCATCTTGCACGGCAACTCGGCGTGAGTCGCACGCCGCTACGCGAGGCGCTCAACCGCCTGATTGCGGATGGCGCGGTGAGCCGCACCCCCAACCTCGGCTATTCGGTGAAGCCGCTGACGCTCGAGGAATTCGAGCCGCTCTACGGCATGCGACCGATTTTGGAACCGGCTGCGCTGGCGCTCGCCGGCCTGCCCTCGCCCGAAAAGCTGGCGCGCTTGCGGCAGATCAATGAGCGCATCGAAACCGCGCGCAATCCGGAACGCGCGTTGGATCTGGACGATTCCTGGCACAGCGAACTGATCTGGGATTGCCCCAACCCGCTGCTCCTGGACCTCATCACCCAATACATGCGGCAGACGCGGCGCTACGAAATCGCGTTGATGCGCGAGCGGCGCGAGTTCCTCGCCGCCGGCATCAGCCATCGCGCGGTGCTCGCCGCGTTGCGCAAGCGCGACCTCACTGCCGCATGCGAAGCCTTGCGCCACAATCTCACGCGCGGCGCTGCACCCATTGCGGCGTGGCTAAAAGAGCGAGCCGAAAGAGGACGTCGCACATGAGACCACTGCGGTGGATTGCGCTTGCGGGCAGTATTTTCGTCGCGCTCGGCGCTGCTGCACCGGTTGCACCGGACGATTCGGCTATTGGTCTGTGGATGTACCGCACCAGCTATCCCATCGGGCTGAAGGGTTCGCTTGTTCTCACGCACAAAGGGGCGCACTGGCATGCGGAGATTGCCGGCGTGTCGGCAGATGCAGCGGCAAGCGGCAACAACATCCGTATTACCTTTCCGAATGAAGGCGGCGCGTTTCGCGGCACGTTCGATCACGCCGTGCTGCGCGGCTTTTGGATTCGGCGCGAGGTGACGGACGATCCGAATTTCCCCGCCGGCGAATCGCAGTTCTATGCCAATCCGCTGAACCTGCAGAAACGTGATGACGGAAGCTGGCGAACTGTGGTCGCGCCGCTGGAAGACACCTTCACTCTCTACCTGAAAGTGTTTCGCGACACCGATGGATCGCTGAAAGCCGCGTTCCGCAATCCGGAACTCAACAGCCATGGCCCAGCGATGCAGCTCAGTGTGGACCAATCAGGCGATCAGCTCCGCTTCACCGCGCCGCCCGACGGCGACAAGCCTGCGGATTCCATCGCGGCACTCTTTCTGCACAACCCAGATCGCATTTCGTTGCATTGGAATGATCTGAAGAAAACGATCGAGCTCAATCGCGCGACGCCGGAGGACGCGACCCACTTCTTCCCCGTTCCACCTGGCAGCGCGCCGTATGTCTATCGCGTACCACCGAACACCGGTGACGGCTGGAACGTGGCTCGCGCGCGCGATGTCGGCATGGACGAAACCGTGCTGGCGAGTGCGGTGCAGCGCATTCGGGATATCGATCCGGCCAGCGCGCGAGCATGGCTCATCCACTCGATGCTGGTTGCACGCCACGGCAAGCTGGTGCTCGACGAATACTTCTACGGCCATGGCCGCGACGAGCCGCACGACATGCGCTCGGCAAGCAAAACCTTCTCCACAATCATTCTCGGCGCGCTGATGAAGGATGGTGTGAGGATTTCGACCGCCACGCGCATGAGCGACGCCCTCGCGTCGCTGAAGCCGTTCGCCAATCCAGATCCCCGCAAGGAGCGCATCACGCTAGGGCATTTGCTTACGCACACCGCGGGCCTGGCGTGCGACGACAACGCGGATTCCTCGCCTGGCAACGAGGACATGCTGGAAGCTGATCTCACCCATCCAGACTGGACCCGTGTCACCATCGATCTGCCGATGGCCTACGAACCGGGTACCCACTACGCGTACTGCTCGATGAACATCAATCTCGCCGGGGCGATGTTGAGTCATACGACCGGCGAGTGGCTGCCCGCATTGTTCGACCGCATGGTGGCGCGCCCGCTGCAGTTCGGCCCCTATTACTGGAACCTGCAAGGCAGCGGCGAAGGCTATCTCGGCGGTGGAGCGTTCGTGCGCAGCCGCGATTTCCTGAAAGTGGGACAGGCTTATCTCGATGGCGGTGTATGGAACGGCCGTCGCATCGCCGCACCGCAATGGGTGAAAACCTCGACCTCGGAACAGACGCACATTTCACCAGCCACCACCGGAAGAACAGGCGATGCCTTTGTCTCCGTCTACTACGACACCGGTGATGGATATGCCTGGCACCTCTACACGGTGAAGTCGGGCGACAAACCCTATCCCGCCTATTTCGCGAACGGCGCCGGCGGGCAGCTTCTCATCGTGATGCCGGAATTCGATCTCGCCGCAATGTTCACCGCCGGCAACTACGGCCAGGGCGTCTGGAACCGCGAACGCGACGCGATTCTCGGCGACATGATCCTACCCGCAATCACCGACGAACCCGCCTTGAAGCAGCCGCATTAAATACCGACGTGATCCGGGAAATCGTGTCCCGCGACATGATCGGCGACTGAAGCAGATACAATCTCGCCCGCCGGCAGCGACAGCAATTCCGGCAATCTGCGGATCGTTTTCGAAGCCGCCATCAGCAGGCGGATCATCTGCGTTGAATAAATGAAGGCGATCGACGCGCGCGCTTCATCGAGCAGCGTGACGGTGCCGTCCGCGTTGCGCCTGAGCAAGTTCTCCTTTTCGCCGTCTTCCAGCAATCGTCGGATGTGTGTGCGCGAAACACTGAACCGCTGCGAAGCAAATGCGATCGAGAATTGCAGCGGGCCGGAAGGCGGAAAGCTGTCGCTTTCCTGAGACAGCAGAACCCAGATGATCTGCGTTGCCGCGTGACGGCCGAAGAAAATGCGAACGTAACGCGACTGCTGGTTCAGCGCCGTCGCCGACGCGATGAGGTCTTCGCAATGGAAGCGAGAAAAAGCGGCCAGCACTGCCGGATGACCGATATTCTCCAGCACGACATCCACAGCCGGCTCGATCAGCCGTGCTGCCGTCAATGCGGCGCGAAAATGCAACTCCCATGCGGTGAGAAAGCGGCTGGTCAGCCGGTAGTGCGAAACCCCACCGGAGCGGACCGGCAACAATTCCACATATCTCAGGTATCCAAGATAGAGCAGCAGCGCCCGGGCCCTGCCGGGACTCATGTAACCCGACCGGATGCACAGATCCTTCAGACGTGGCAGCGTAATGCCGCCTGAGACATCGAGATAAGCGGCACACATGGCGGCGACATATCGGCCGGCATCCTTGAACATGCCGTCGAGTGCCTTGTCGCGATCGCCCAGAAGGAGGAACTCTGTGGCCAGGGTGCGGACCGCGACCGCAAATCGCGGATGCGCAGCCATATCGGCACAGATCGTGTCTGGAATGGGCTCACCCACCTCCCAGCGCTGCAACTCTGCCACCGATTGTTCGCTCATCGGCCGTGGAACGATCCCGTCCTGCGAATCATAGCCATCAATCCATCGTCAATGCGAACGGCCACAGAGTCTCATGGCGCAATCGTTCACGCCAACCATAGGGCAGCAAAATTCTTTTCTATTGACGGGCTTCGTTAACAGCGCCGGTCGACGCTGTTGCCGGCGGGCAACGCGCATCGGGAATGGAGCGCATGCGGATAACATATATTGACTTCACATGCGGTCGCGCCTAGCTACCTCGCAGTCCGCAATCTCCAACGAGTCGGCCTGATGGCGATCACTCTCAGCATCATCTGCAGCGCTGTCCGCTTCACGCCTTCTGGCGTCAAGCCGGCCTGCACGGCTCGCGAGGAGAACGCGTATTAGATTCGTCTAATCCGTTCAGAGGTTTCACCCTCCCGAGCCCGGAAAGCTTCGGAGGGTTTTTTGTACCTGTACCTCCGTTCCGGATCCGGGTTCGGGCATTAAAACAAAGCCCGTATCATGACTGACATCGCCGAATTCGACATTGCCCATGCCGGCCGCCGCGTCAGCGGCCATGGCCTCGATGCATGGTTTGCGGAAGCCCGCGAGCTCTTGAAGCTCGCCGGGCCGCTGGCGCTCACCCAGCTGGCGCAGATGACCATCATGGGCACCGACATGTTCATGTTGGGGCACCTGAGCACGAAGGCGCTCGCCTCGGCGACCTTGGGCAACACCATCTTCTTCTTCGCATGGCTGATGGGATTTGGCCCGGCATCCGCGGTGTCACCCATGGTGGCGCATATCCTGGGCGCGTCGCCGAACAACCGCGCCGGCGTGCGGAACGTGGCGCGCATGGGTTTGTGGTCGGTGCTGATCGTATCGATACCGCTCTGCACCCTGCTGCAATTCGCCAAGCCGCTGCTGATCCTGCTTGGGCAGAAACCGGAGCTGGCGGAAGGTGCCGGCCATTTCGTCAGCGCTCTGGCGATCGGCCTGCCCTTCTCCATCGGCTATCAGGTGCTGCGCAATTACACGACCGCGCTCAGCCGGCCGACGGCGCCGTTGATCGTGATGGCATGTTCCATCGTGTTCAACGCGGTGGCGGATTACGCACTGATCTTCGGGCATTTCGGATTCCCGAAGTTGGGCCTCACCGGCTCCGGCATTGCGAGCTCATGCTCGTTCATCTTCGGCTTCGGCACGATGCTGCTGGTGATCTGGCTGACGCCGGCCTTGCGCAAGTACCGCATCCTGCGCCGCTTCCACCGGCCGCATTGGGACAAGCTTGCCGAGGTGTTTCGTCTCGGCATGCCGATCGGTCTCACCACCATCTTCGAGGCGATGCTGTTCAACTCGGCTACCCTCGTGATGGGGACGTTCGGCACAGCGGCGGTGGCGGCGCATCAGATCTCGCTGCTGATACCGTCGTTCACCTTCATGGTGCCGCTCGGCATCGCGATGGCGGCGACGGTGCGGGTGGGACTGGCTGCGGGTGCGCGCGATCGCGAAGCGGTGCGGCGCGCGGGCTACAGCGCGATCCTCATGGGCGTTGTGTTCATGAGCATCATGGCCGTGGTGTTGTGGTCGTATCCGCGCGAGATCGCATCTCTGTGGCTGGCGGACTCACCATCCGCACTGCAGGTGATCGCGCTGGCAATTGTGTTCCTGCACGTCGCAGCGGCGTTCCAGATCGTCGACGGCATCCAGGTGATCGCGGCGCTGTCGTTACGCGGATTGAAGGATGCGCGGGCGCCGATGTGGATCGCCGGTGGCAGCTACTGGCTGGCCGGCGCGCCAATGGGCCTTCTGCTTGCCTTTCCCTTCCACCTGAAGGGGTTGGGCATCTGGATCGGTCTGGCGTTTGGCCTGTTCGTGGCGGCAGCCAACATGGTCTGGCGGTTCTGGTACTTAAGCCGGGACCGCTAGTTCAAACCACCAGATTGGCCTTCTCTTTGCGAGCTGCGAGAAAAAGCTGTTCGTCCAGAGTAGCCAGCGGGAGCCCGGCCCTTAAGGCGAGCTCCAGGTATGCCGCGTCATAAACTGTGAGCTGATGGCGCACGGCCAGAGCGCTCGCGTCACTCCAGGCCATTTCAATGGTTCTGCCATCGATCACTACGGAGATAGACATCAGGTCGGAAATGGTCTCACGCCGGTCGATGTCGGTGATCCGCCTACGGCGCTGCGCCACCAGCAACCCGTTGGCCACCTCCAGGGCCCAGTGCGAAGGAACAAGCGCGCCTTGGGTGACGACCAGTTCCCACGCCTTGTTTGCGCGCCGGTTCATCTCGTCTGGCAAGACGGCGGAGAGTGCGATTGAGGCGTCGACAACGCTTTCCAGCACAGTGGGATCCGAAGCTTGGAATTCACGTGACTTGAAGTCGCGGC
>JADMIO010803619.1_pt1 | contig 91380 bp, 81 predicted proteins | sample 8958161 | NCBI WGS metagenome assembly JADMIO01 (sample SAMN16585339, study PRJNA669376) | soil metagenome | isolation source: Crop rotation soil | place: USA: Cullars Rotation, Alabama | collected 2011
CCGCGACAACTTGTCCACGTGGAATTCTAAGCTTAGGATCCCAATGTGCTGGAAAGCCAAACCGTCATTTGTAAATCCGGTTGGAGCCCATAACAAACCCTGTGACGTAGTAAGTTGCCTGATGCCCCCAAATATTCCATATACCTGGGGCTTCCTGTCAACATTTAATTCAAACAGCGATTCATTATTATATTCCTGGTCGGCATTTGAATTAAGAATACCAGGGAACACATTTGAATTAAAAGACTGTTTGTAAGTATTGAATGGCATAAGTGTCTTGCCGCTATTATCAATAACATCTTTTAGAACCAGTTTGGCATTGACCCAATCCTGTGTAAACACATAAGCTTTCCCAAGTAAGGCTTTTGCTGTCCAGTTTGTAACACGTCCCTGCCTGTTACCGACACCGTTAGCCGAGCCCTGTAGTAAAGTGTCTGCCTTTTTTAGGTCACTGATAATTTGATCCCATACTTCACGGGTGGTTGACCTTGGTTTTAATGTTTCTTCAAGAGACCTGGGGACTGAGGTGAAAATTGGTACTCCCATTTTTTCACCGCCACCAGACTGGCTGATATAACTTTCGCCAAAAAAACATTCCAGCATAAAATAATACCAACCGCGTAAAAAATAAGCCTCGCCCCGGATCGTATTTACTTCAGCAAGTTCATTACCCGACATGTATTTATTTTGAAAGAAATCTGCCGCATTCAATGCAGCATTCGCATCTTTAACACCCACAAATAACGCCGACCATGTTTGAGAGGCCAGTTTATTAGACGTGCTGAGATTATTATAGATCATCGCAGATGTAAAATCAAACGTACCATCTGTATGATTACTGATGTGCTCACAAGAAGCAAATGTTTTTGGCAACAATTGAAAACCATACAAGCCTTCCACTCGGAGATTACCATACCCGGCAGCCAATACAGATGTTAGCTCATCAACGGATCTTGGATATGAATTGCTATCATATACACCAGGATTGGATACAACATCCGGATCTTTTTTACAACCCGCCATTCCCAAAACGAGTATGAGTATGACCATTAATCTTTTGTTATACATTATAATGAGTTTTATTTTTTAAAAGGTTAAATTGATACCAACTGAATAGATGCGGGTACTTGGATATTTATAGGGGCTGTCTATTCCCCGGTTGGTCGTTCCGCCGTTTCCACTAAATCCAAGATTCTGACTTCCTATTTCTGGATCGATGCCACTGTATTTGCTGATGATGAAAACATTGTTGGCCATTGCAAATACCCGTGCGCTTTTAATTTTTGCTCTTGATAAAATATTTGATGAGAAGCTATAACCAAGCTGGATGTTCTTGAGTTTGAGATAATCACCTTTTTCTACAAAATAACTGTTGGCTGCACTGTAATTCTGGTTGAGCTGTGCATCTGGTGTAAACGAAATTCCATTGGCAGCAAGTTCACCTATTCGTGGCTGTGAGGTGAGACCGTTTGCACCAAGATAGGATGCATTAAAAACCTTTGAAGTGGTATTACCGTCGCTCCACAAAGCCTCAGAATAGGGAGCCACACCATTGAATATATCTACCCCTGCTACTCCATTAAACAACAGACTCAGATCAAAACCTTTCCAACCAACGTTTACGCTTAGCCCGTAAGCGAATTTTGGATTGGCATTTCCAATCACCGTCCTGTCTTCGTCATTGATAACGCCATCTCCATTTACATCATCATAAATTAAATCTCCCGCGAGTGCGTTCCTCGAACGATATTGTGGTCCGCTTGTCTGATCGTCTGAACGAATACCCAACACTTTGAATCCGTAAAATTGTCCAAATGGCAACCCTACAGATGTATATGTAAGTTGTTGTCCGTACATAGCACCCTGGGATGTTCCGTAGTTATTGTCTCCATCTTTTACTGCACGGCCATCAATACCGCCCAGGTCTGTCACTTCATTTTTATTAAATGTTCCTGTGAAACTGATTGCGTAATCAATTTTTCTATAACTGTTTTTATAACCTACCAGTACATCAATACCACGATTTCGTGAAGTGCCAATGTTCCGGTATTGTGTAGGCGGATTGGCAGGATCATCATTGATGGTACTTAAACCTCCGCTCAAAGGAATGGGCAATTTATAAATAAGGTCTTTGGTCTTTTTTGTATACCAGTCGAGACTAAAAAATAATTTACCATTGAATATTTCGCCATCAAGGCCAATATTGGTTTCGGTAGTTGTTTCCCATTTAATATCAGGGTTGGGAAGTGTTATGGGAGAATAACCAAGTATAGGCGTACCATTGGGAGTAAAAGCCTGTTGGTTTACCAGATCGTATACGCTATTATATACGTAAGCCGGAATGTTGTTATTGCCGGATGCTCCATAGCTTGCACGAAGTTTTAATAAATCAAAGAAGGATACATGCTGCTTGAAAAACCTTTCATCACTTATCCTCCAGCCCATTGATGCAGATGGAAATACTGCTGATGGATTGTTCGGGCCGAATCTTAAAAAATCCTTGTCCTGCCTGATCGCGAAACTTAAAAAATATTTATTGTCATAATTGTAATTCAATCTTCCGAAAACAGATTTTGTAAGAGGGTTTGGATCGTAACCGCCATTATTAATGGTCAGCGTTGAGTTGCTGGTTGAGATATAAGCATATCCTGTACCTCCCACGCTGGTTTCAGAGGTAAACAGGCCGCTGTAAATACCCTGGTATTGTTCGTAGCCCAGCAATGCATTTATATTGTGTTTGCCATAAGACTTATCGTGGGCGAGCGTAAACGCCGTAAGCAGGTTTTTATAAGACTCAAAACTTCTAAGTAGCTGTGGAGATGTTACTGCGTCTACCTGTGTGCGTAATACGCCTTCGTTTGTATTCGCTTCCGAATTAAACATGGTATATCCAAGTGTTCCTCTAAATGTGAGCGACAGTGGCAATTTAACTTCCGCATAAACATTTGCCTGGATATTTGATTGTTTAAGGCTTCTTTGTTTTGTTAATATCTGTCCAACGATATTGGGTCCACTGAATCCACTTGGGTTGGTTCCCCATTCGCCCGGCTCCTTACCATATATATACATGGTTGGCACTGTACGGAAGGGCGGATTCAAACGGGGGCTCAGCGTGGCGCCTCCCGGTCCGTAATCCACCGGCGAAGTTTGTCGTTGCCATCCATCTACCTGCTCCCCGATCTTCAGGAACCTATTTATTTTGATATCGGTATTGATCTTAAAATCATAGATAGCGGAACTGTTATTTAAGTAAACCCCTTTCTCTTTATTATACAAACCCGAGATGTAATAGTTAACCGCCGGCGTTGATCCCGCAACAGATACATTGTAATTCTGCTCAATACCGTCTCCGAATATCGCATCAACCCAATCTGTATCTGGTAGTGTATCCAGGCGGTTGTTGAGTGCATAATAACCAGCAGGGTCGGTTAATTGTTTCAATCTTATAAAATCGTTCTTGCCTAACAGGCTAAGCACCCTTGGTTTTGTGATCCCATAGCGTGCATTTAAATTAACGGTAGGTGCGCCTTGCCCTTTTTTTGTAGTAATCAGTATAACACCACCGGATCCAGCAGCGCCATATATTGCCTTTGAACTTGCATCTTTCAACACATCGATGGAAGCGATATCATTCGGATTTATGTTTGTACCGGCCTGGGCGCCAAAAAATTGATCCTGCCTCACACCATCTATTACATACAGGGGTCTGTTCTGCAAAAAGGAGGTTACACCCCGGATTGTTATTTGCGCTGCTGTTCCCGGTTCGCCGGAAGATTTTGTTACTTCCACGCCGGCCATGCGGCCCTGTAATGCTTCAGCTACATTTTGAACAGGTAGGTTTTTGATCTGGTCACCTCTTACAGAGGATATGGCGCCTGTTACATCTTTGCGCTTTTGTGTTCCATAACCAATCACCACAACTGAATCAAGTACGGCGATGCTCGGTTTCAGAATGACAACAATATTTGACTTTCCTTTTATATTTACTTTTTGGGTTCCATATTCTGCAAAAGAAACTTCAAGCGTATTTACAGATTCAGAAATAACAATGCTAAAACTACCGTTCCCGGAAGTCAAAACCTCGTTAGCACCTGCAGCCGAAATAGTAGCCTTTTCAAGAGGGCTTCCTTGTTGATTGGTTACCGTGCCTGTAATTGTTTTTTGCTGAGCAAAGGCAGTTGTGCAAAGGCAACATAATAATGTGAGAACGGCCATGACGGCCTGGAGCAATCGAGTTTTTAACATAAGCAAGAATCTTTGTAAAAAATTAATAATTAATTTATTATCAATGTTTTATAAGGTTCGGGATTAATTTTATCGTGTAATTGCCCGTTGGATAAAGAAAAGTATTGATTAACTAATTGATTTTCAAACAACCGCGGCTGGTAAAAACAATAGGAGTCCGGGAAATAACGATAAACCGAATTTAGCGAGAGTGGGAACTGGATAACAACTATTATAGGAGATATATAGAAAATATAGACCAAAAATAAAATAATACAATATTAAAACACTAGTAATCAATGCTTTATTGTGATATTAATAATATTAATATATAATGGTTTTAGAAGAGTTTAACCGGTAAAAGCGAAGTTATTTTGTTTTGATATTCATAATTCTCCTTTCAAATTCCTCATTTGGTATGATGGATTTGTTTTTGAGCCGGGTTTTGTAGGTATTGATGGTATTGCTCGAATACTCAAGTATTTGAGCGATCTTTTCAATGTCATGAATGCCCATTCTAATAAGAGCAAAAATCCGCAAATCTGTATTTAAAATTTCCCCGTTCTTGAGCTCAAAACGGTCTTCTTCTTTGAATAAAGTATTAAACTCGGTGATAAAGTGTGGAAACAGCTTCAAAAAGGCTTTGTCAAAATTTTTCAGCAGGTCTTCCTTCTCCCTTCTCAGGTTGATGTTATTCACCAAAAATTTAATTTCATCAATTTTCCGATCTGCTATTTTCTGTTCCACTGATTTTTTGAAACGCTCTATCCTGTTGAAAAATTCTGAATTGGCATTAAAAAAATAGCCGATATACTCTTCCTTAATCTTGTTGGCCTCAGAAAGCTTGGCATTGATCTCCGAGATTTTATTGTTTACTTCAGAGAGCTGGTTGTTCCTGTCCTCAAGTTGCTGGTTTACTTCCAGGTCCCGTAAATGTGCGGCATTGATGATTGCCTGTGCCTGTTTTAATTTAGTCACCTGGCGATAAATGGTTATACCAAGTATGGTAACAACGAGTAACAGCAATGTGATTGAAATCGCATAGGTGACCAGCAATTTTTTTTGCGCTTCAACCTGGCTTATTTTTTCCATCTCAATCAAAGGAAGAATGGATATTAACTGTACTTTGCGTTGCCTAGCTCCATAAAAAGCAGCATCATTAATTGCAAACTCGATGTATTTTGAAGCATTTCTTACATCTCCCTTTTTATAAAGCAATTGAGCCAGGTTAAACATCGCCGATGTCTCCTTTGTTGATGAAATTATATCTGCAATAGCAGCATCCACAAGCAATGAAGCAGCTTTATCTGTATTGCCATTTTGGATATATATATCACTTAATGTTGAAGCTGTCAGAGCAAGCTCATGATCCGTGAGTCCCCCGGCATTAATAAGCCGTAAAAAATTCAATTGGGCTACAGACATATTTCCGGAGCGTATATTCTTTAACCCCGTATAATAGGAATAGAAGAATGAAGAAGGCAAATAATATTTTAGTGCTGAATCAATGTAAATACGCCCGCTATCATTGTATGCGGGTGAATAATAATTATCTTTCGCATAATCAGCAAGATCATAAAAATACCTTGCCTTAAGCGCATAAAATTCTGCTTTGATTTCGTTGCTTACAATCGATATATTTATGTCTTGCAATGAATCCGCCGTTTCTTTAAACAAACCAGATGAAAGCAATATAAAATTTACAATCGTTTTTGTGTAAGCTATTTTTTCCGGATCATGTAAAGCAAGAGCAAGCTGCTGGCTTCGGCGGGCGTATTCATAAGCCGAGTCATACTTAAATACTTTATAGTTATCATATAGTTGGATGAACAGTTCGTATCGTTGGGATAAATCATTTCCAGCCAATCTGATTCTTTTTTCAAGGCTATCGATTGTTTTCTCCTTTTGCTGGTCATACAAAATCGTATTTTCTATCGTTCTATTTAGTTCATCAAACTTAGTAGATAATGACTCCTGGCAAAAAACCGGTGCAGACATCATCATTAGAGCAAAAACCGTAGAAATCAATCCATTTACTGGATTTTTAATTCTTATACCCATCGCAGTGCGTTGTGATCCTCATTTTCAATTTAAAGCGTCAAATCTAAACAATTAGGGTGAAGGAAGATGTAATTTTCGAAAAGCCACCTGTACCTGGGAAACGGTTGGGCACAAAAAAATAGCCCGCTTTACGGGCTATAGCAATTAATCATACATTAAACTAAAAATTATGCAGTATTTAAACGCAACAGGCGGAGTTTTATTGTGCCTTGCGTTTCATTGTAGCATTTTTATGATTATTTTGGTTCAAAAAAACAATGTCTAGGAAAACAATGCTCCTGTGCGGATTCATTCTGCTGAAATTTATAATGCATGCTTTCCTGATCAGCCCTGAGTATGACTTGCAAAGAGATGAATATCTTCATCTTGACCAGGCACAGCATCTTGCATGGGGCTATGAATCTGTACCTCCCTTCAGTTCCTGGATAGCCTATATTATCCTTCAATTAGGAAATTCAGTTTTTTGGATAAAATTTTTCCCGGTATTATTTGGAGCTCTTACGATTGTAATTGTATGGAAAACAGCCGAATTATTAGGAGGTAACCTTTTCTCAATGGTCCTGAGCGCTATTGCAGTTTCACTATCTGTTCTGCCACGGATCAATATCTTATATCAACCCAATTCATTTGACATTCTCTGCTGGACGTTTTTGTACTATTCACTTATATCCTATTTTAAAAAGAAAGACAACAAATGGCTGGCTATAGCAGCAATCACCTTTGCTTTCGGGTTTCTAAATAAATACAATATTGCTTTTCTGCTGATTGGAATGGTTCCGGCATTGCTTCTGACGGATTCACGAAAGGTATTTGCCAATAAGCATTTATATTTTGCCCTGCTCATTGCATTCGTATTGATTAGCCCAAACCTGCTGTGGCAATATCAAAATCATTTCCCTGTAATTCATCATATGAAAGAATTGGCTGAAACACAATTGGTACATGTTCAACGCAGCGATTTTATCAGGGAGCAACTCATCTTTTTCTTTGGATCCCTCTTCATAATCATTGCTGCGCTGGTATCTTTTTTTATGCATGCAGATTTCAGGAAGTACCGTTTTATCTTCTGGACATATTTGTTTACGATCCTGTTATTTATTTATTTAAAAGCAAAAGGCTATTATGCCATTGGCCTGTACCCGGTATTGCTTGCTTTTGGTGCTGTTTATTTAGAAAAAATCACAGAAAATAGCTGGAAAAATTTTTTACGCCCGGTAATGATTGTACTGCCAGTTATGATATTTCTACCATTCATTTCAAAATTATTCCCGGTTTATGGACCTGAGAAATTTGCAAAGAGCGGCAAACTGTTTCGCTGGGAAGACGGTAAGGATTACCCGCTGCCACAGGATTATGCAGACATGCTTGGATGGCGTGAACTTGCACATAAAACAGACAGCGTTTACCGTGGTTGTATTGACAAAGCACATACATTAGTAATTTGCGATAATTATGGCCAGGCGGGCGCTATAAATTTTTATACCAGGGAAAATATACATGCAGTATCCATGAACGCTGATTACATAAACTGGTTCAACCTTGATGCAAAAATTTTACATGCAATAAGTATAAAGGAAAAGAAGAATCTTGAACTTGTTATTGAAAAGAAGATTTTTGATTCAATTACTGCGATTGCATCTGTTAATAATATGTATGCCCGGGAGAAAGGCACAACGATATTCTTTTTATCATCTCCTAAAGTAGATTTAAATCGACTGCTCAAAGAAGAAATTGCAAAACGAAAGAATTATCCTGGCAAATAATATTTGATATTTATGAATAAGCAAAGAAAATGGATTACTCAATTCACACACTTATAAATTGCCATCCGCTACCCCGCTTTTTTAAAAAAACCTTTCTGCATGCTTTCTTCCAGCATCGGTTTGGCCATATTCCAGATTGCGGCAGATCCGTCTTTGATAACCACCTGCGTTTTATAAACGTTAGAATAATCAACTCCGTACTCTTTCCAGGTACCGCCATTGTTCGAAACATTTTGTAATAACGGTTCAAAACGATCCATTGATTTTGCAAATTTTGCTTCTTCTGTTTCACAAGCTTCGAATTCTTCCCAGAGTGCGGTGAGCTCTTCTGCCTGGTCTTTCGGTAGCAAACCAAAAATGCGTTCTGCGGCTTTACGTTCCGCTTCCGTATTTATATGACTAACCTTAGTATCATATAAAAATATATCGCCTGCATCTATTTCTACAATGTCGTGGATCAATACCATTTTTAATACTTTCAAAACATCTACTTTAACGTTGGCATGTTCCGCCAAAACAATGGTCATCATGGCTAAGTGCCAACTGTGCTCCGCATCATTTTCTGACCGGTCGCTGTTAAAAAGACGGGTTCTGCGCTGAATATATTTAAGTTTATCAATTTCGTGGATAAAAGCAACCTGGCTAAGCAATCTTTCATTTATCATCATCATACTATATACGTTTAAGTTTCAACGGCAAAAAACAACCGGTGGATTTAATAGAACAAAAAAAAATAATATTTATTGTGTGGACTGGTCATTTTTACAAGAACAGCCATTCTTTAACTATCAAATGTTGTGCAGCATTAAAAAAACAATATTATAAAAGGATTAATTATTTTCACGACCGCAAAGCATTCATCAAAAGTTAAAACAAATGGAGTATCAAGCTGAACCTGGCCGTTACAATAATATGGAATACCGCAGGTGCGGGAACAGTGGCCTTAAACTGCCTGTAATCTCACTGGGTTTATGGCACAATTTCGGCCAGCCTGATCCATTGGAAAACTGCCGAAAGATGCTTCACACTGCATTCGATCATGGAATAACTCATTTTGACCTGGCAAATAATTATGGCCCGCCCCCGGGCGCTGCTGAAAAAACATTTGGCGAAATATTTAAAGATGATTTTAAATCCCACCGGGATGAACTGATTATTTCCTCCAAGGCAGGTTGGAAAATGTGGGACGGCCCCTATGGGGATTTTGGTTCAAAAAAGTACCTGGTAGCAAGTCTTGATCAAAGTTTAGAAAGGATGGGGCTTGAATATGTTGACATATTTTATCACCACCGCCCCGACCCGGAGACAAACCTGGAAGAAACCATGTCGGCGCTCGATCAAATCGTACGGCAGGGCAAAGCATTGTATGTTGGAATATCGAGCTATCAGCCCGAAGAAGCCGCAAAAGCATTTAAGATTTTAAGATCATTAGGAACGCCATGCCTTATACATCAGCCAAAATACTCTATGCTTAACCGTTGGGTTGAAAATGGATTATTACCATTACTGGAAGAAGAAAAGGTAGGTTGTATTGCTTTTTCTTCGCTTGCGCAGGGATTGCTTACCAACAAATATTTAAATGGAATACCAGCTGATTCAAGGGCGGGACGACATTTAGAGAATGGGGCCATTACAGAAGAGGCAGTTACAACTGAGTTAATAAACAAAATACAACAACTCAACAAAATAGCCGGAACACGAAATCAAACACTTGCACAAATGGCCATTGCCTGGATATTAAAAGACCCACGCATAACTTCCGTAATATTGGGTGCCAGTAAACCTGGTCAAATAACAGATTCTCTGAAAGCCATTTCTAATTATGAATTTTCGAGTCAGGAGCTTTATTTAATTGATAATATCCTGAGATAGTTGTCGTCATTTTATCTTTGTTGAAAATGTCTTAATGATTTTCCAGGTTGTTTGGTCGCTGTTAAAAACAGCGTTTAATCCCTGTTCTTCCATAGGTGGATCACCTATATACTGATCTCCTGTTTTCCAATGTATATCCCTTGGTTTTACATCACCACCGTAGGTCCAGAAATTGGCTCCGGCAATTACGCCATCACTATTTTTACTCTTTTCTAATTCATCAAAAATAGCTTGATAATATTTGTCCCGACTGGTTGTTCCAGAATTGATATCGAAAGAATGATTGTCCCTCGGTAAACCGAATTCTTCGATCACCAGGGGTTTACTCAATAAAATCGCTTCTGCCTTATGTTTCGAAATATAATCCATCGTTTTAGCCAGCACACTATCCATTCCAGCTGCAATATCAGTTCCTTTGAACCATTCCCAGTTTTTGGGCCAGATATGGATGGTGAGATAATCTACATATTTGATTCCATGAATGCTTTCATAGACCTGCATATTCTCTGTACCTATATAACCTTCCGTTCCAATAGTTATGAGGTGATTATTATCTTTCTGTTTAATAAAAGAACTTACATTTTTAATCCATTGTATGTAATCGTTTATGGCTGCCGGCCTCATCGGCCGTGGTTCATTGGCTAATTCCCATGCCATAATGGTTGCATCTTCGGCATATTTCTTTTTCGTAATTGTATTGGTCCGGTTCACGATATAATTTACCTGTTGCAGGTAATCTGATTTACATTCGTTACAACTATAAAATTTACTCACAAAATCCCTTGTTTCATCCCAGTTTAATTTTCGTCTAAATACTGAATCTGATATTTCGTTATTCCACCTGAGGTATTGAAGAAAGCCACCGCTCCATTCCCAGTTATTGCTCAGGAAAATGACAGCTTTCATATTTCGTGTACTCATTTCAGATAGCAACATATCCAAACCTTGTAAAATATGATCATTAAAAACGCCCCTTGGCTCTTGCAAGGGTGGCCCAATCCGATCAACTCCCGCAATCAATCCCTTACCCTCTGCTCCGGCCAGGATGCGTAAATTCATAACCCCATTCGATTTCAAAAAATCAAGTTCAGCACGAAGCCTGTTTATCCCGGTTTTTTTGTCATTACCGTTTGCAATCAAACCTCCATACCAATAATTTGTCCCGATATAATATAGCGGTTTATCATCCAGAAAAAACTGGCTGTTATGCACGGAAACAAAATTATTTTTTTGAGCCTGAGCATTGATGAGACTAAAGCAAAACAATAAAAAAAAGCAACAACACTTTTCTAAATAATTACTAAACAGGGATTGTTTTATCAGGTAAGGCATATTGATTGATGCTTTGCAAATAAAGATAGCTGATAATAAATGAAAATAATGCTAACGAATTTACCCACCCCCTTTACTAAAACACAATTCCAATCATAAATTTGTTACCATTAACAACATACGTTTAGATCGTTTTCTTTAAATGTTGGATTTAAAACGGGCTGGACTTTTTGTCCTGGTCCTTTTTGATTTTATCCTTTTACTTCCAAGGCAAGTTTAATTATTTCATTTATTGATTTAAGAAAATAGATACCTTTATAATACCAGAAATAATTCATTAACCTTAAACTTATTATTATGCAATGGCAAGGAAGAAGAGAAAGCGATAATGTTGAAGATCGAAGGGGTATGTCTGGCGGAGGCAAACTGGTTGCCGGTGGTGGCATTATTGGAGTAATCGTATTGGTTATCAATTTATTTTTAGGGGGAAATGGAGACCAGGCGATACAGCTTCCAAGTATGCCGCAAGAAACGCAGGCAAGCCAGATGTCGCCTGAGGAACAGGCTGCTGATGATAAACGTGCTTCGTTCGTAAAAGTGGTGCTCGCTGATACTGAAGATGTATGGAAAAAATTATTCTCGCAACATGGTGAACAATATACAGCACCAACATTAGTATTATTCCGTGATGCAGTAGAATCAGCTTGTGGAAATGCCAGCTCAGCCTCTGGCCCTTTTTATTGCCCCGGTGATCAAAAACTATATATAGATCTTTCTTTTTACCAGGAATTACAAAGTCGCTTTAATGCACCGGGAGATTTTGCCATGGCCTATGTTGTAGCGCATGAAGTGGGTCACCATATTCAAAAGATAATGGGAACATCTGATAAAATGCATCGTTTACGTGGACAGGTAAGCGAGGAAGAATACAATAAATACTCAGTGAAGCTTGAATTGCAGGCAGACTTTTATGCTGGTGTATGGGCAAGTAAAGCTCAGGAAATAAAAACGGCAGATGGAAAAAGCATCATTGATGCAGGCGATATTGATGAAGCGCTTACAGCAGCAAATGCAATTGGAGACGATCAACTCCAGAAACAAGCTCAAGGTTATATCGTACCGGAATCATTTACACATGGCACTTCGGCTCAAAGAATGTATTGGTTTAAAAAAGGCTTTCAGACAGGAGACATAAACCAGGGAGATACTTTTAATGCACCGGATTTAAAGTAATTTTTTATTCTAAAAAAGACAGTAAAATTACTTAGCATTTTTTACAAAAATTTCCCATTGGTTTTTGCACACGCTATTTGAACGCAAAAATTATAGAATGAAAAAAAATTAGCATGGTATTTGTTTTGTTCAGTAAAATGTTCTGATATGCCAAAAGATGGACCAATTATCATCATAGAAGATGATATGGATGATCGGTTTACGCTCGAGGAAGCTTTAAAGGAAGCGAATGTTTCTAACGAGCTTATTTTTTTTGACAATGGACCGGATGCTTATGAGTTTTTAAAGGTCACCAGCAGGCAACCTTTCATCATTTTGTGCGACGTGAACTTACCAAGGCAAAATGGTATTGAGTTTAAACGTGAACTTGACAGTAACCCCGAAATGCGTAACAGAGCGATTCCATTTATTTTTTACACTACATTCGTATCACAATATGCCGTGAATGAGGCCTATAAGAATATGACCGTGCAGGGTTTCTTCCAGAAAAATAATACGCATAAAGAATTGAAAGATGTTGTGCGCATTATCATCGACTACTGGAGGATCTGCAGGCAGCCGCAAAATTTAGAAAAAATAAAATAAGCTGTCTTTTTATTCCGAGATTGGTTCCGGTAATTTTAATTTAAACAATTCTGGCTGGAGATTGTTTAAATACGATTTTTAATTTCGTTTATTTTATTCAGCCTAAGTAACTGCCATGAAAGAGAAAAAGAGAGCCATATTCTCAGATTTACTTTTTTTGACAATTACGCTTATACTCCTACTCGTCAGCTTTCTCTCCTATCAGCGTATTGTTAAGCTGAATAATGATTTTGGGTGGGTCGCCCATTCAAATACAGTGAAGCTTAAACTTGAACAATTATTATCAAATGTAAAAGACGCAGAAACTGCTCAACGCGGCTTTTTACTTACAAAAGATTCTGCTTTCCTTGACTTCTTTCCAGGTTATATTACTAACAGCAATACGCTTCTTTCCGAACTCGATTCACTTACAAAAGCTATTACACCGGAGAATAAAAAGGCCATTCAGCTGAGACAACTTATTGACGAAAGATTCTTCATGCTCCAGAGGGGCATCAATCTTTACCACGATAAAAAATCTGGTATTCCGGCTTCCTTTCAGAAGGGCAAGAAACAGATGGAAATGGTAAAACTCCAGGCCAAATTTATGATACAGGATGAAGATCATTTATTAATGGAGCGAACAAAAACCAAAGACCGGACAGCTTCCATCACACCACTCTACACCTTGTTTTTATCCCTGGCAGCGATCCTGGTTGTTATTCTCGCCTACTTCAGAATGCGTGCTGAAAAAAGTTTGCGTTTCCGTGCAGAAACAAGCGAAGCCACAATCCATAATTTTTTTATGCAGGTACCGGCGATGGTAGCTATATTGAAAGGATCGGAATATCGTTTTCAATTTATCAACCCTCCATTTAGTGAGTTGCTCGGCAAAAATGACCTGGTTGGAAAAACGGTAAAGGAATCCCTTCCTGAATTGAACAACAGGGGATATTACGACTTATTGAACCAGGTTTATCAAACTGGGCAACCTTTTGTTGGTAAAGAAATGAAGATCTCCTTTGGAAATATTGGCGACGGAAAACATATTTATGTTAACCTGATCTTACAGGCATATTCAAATCAGCCCGGACAGCGGGAAGGCATACTCGTTTTTTGTTATGATGTGTCAGAACAGGTACTGAACAGAAAAAAGATTGAAGAAGTTGAACTACGCTCCAGGTTGGCAATAGAAGCCGCAAAAATGGGTACATTTGACTGGGACCTGCGCAACCAGGAATTTATAAGCTCACCAAGACTTGTTGATCTATTTGGTTTCAAAGACCCTAAAAATGTTAAACACACAGACCTCATTAATTCATTTCATCCGCAGGATAAAGCTATAAGAGATAAAGCTGTTGCCGATTCTTACTTAAAAGGTACATTAGAATATGAAGCCAGGGTAATCTGGCCGGATAAATCTGTTCATTGGATACAGGTTTTTGGAAAGATCATTCATGACGAGAAAAAAGAGCCGTTAAGGATGTATGGAACTGTAGTTAACATGGATCAACAAAAAAACTTTTCTGCAAAATTACAGGAGAAGATCAATGAGCGTACATTGGAACTGGCCAAACTCAATAAGGAGCTAACTTTAAAAAACAACATATTTCAACAGGCAGAACAAAATGCATTGATAGGAAGTTATTCATGGACTATAAAAACGGGGCAGATTGAGTATTCGAACAATCTTTTTCGTCTCCTAGGATATGAGCCTGATGAATTCGTACCATCATTTGAACGATACCTTGACTTCATTCATCCAGATGACCTGGAACAGGTAATAAAAGATGGCAAGGAAACTTTTGAAACAGGAAAGCTGGTTGAACATACCCATCGTGTAATCAGTAAGGATGGAAAGGTAAAATATTTTCGTTCCAGTGGTGAGTTTTTTGGTGAAGGAGAAAACAGCACCCTTATAGGAACAGTGCAGGATGTATCGCATGATACGCAATTGACAAAAATGCTTCGCGAACAAAACCTCGAATTGGAGAGAAGCAATGCTGAACTCGAATCATTTAATTATGTCGCGAGTCATGACTTACAGGAACCATTGCGTAAAATCCAGGCTTTTTCTGAAAGGATTTTGGAAAAAGACAAAGCAAGTCTATCCGCCGCATCAATAGATTATTTTACAAGAATAACCAATGCAGCTTTTAGAATGCAGAATCTAATAGATGCATTGATAAGTTATTCCCGTACTCATAACAGCAATTCACAACTTGAACTGAATGATCTGAATATTTTACTGGATTCAGTGAAAGAAAGTCTCCTAGAAAACATTGAGGAGAAAGGCGCAACAATAAAATATCAACATTTGCCACTTGTAAAAATAATTCCCATACAATTCCAGCAATTGTTTACCAACCTCCTTTCAAATGCGATAAAATATAGTAAAAAAGATATTGCACTCATTATTACAGTTACAGCTACGGAAATAGCGGGAAAGGAAATTATGATCCCCGATGCAAACCAGGCAATCAATTACTGGAAAATAAGCGTTGAAGATAACGGTATCGGTTTTGAACAACAGTATGAGTCAAAAATTTTTGAACTATTTCAACGGCTTCATGGCTCATCTGAATATGTAGGCACAGGCATTGGCTTGGCAATTTGCAGTAAAATAATGCGAAATCATGGGGGATACATTGATGCAGTCGGGCAACCGGGAATTGGATCCATATTTAATATTTACCTCCCGGTAATTGAATAAATTTATTACTTTACAAACAACTATGTTTCTAATGTAAAAGAAAATTATCATCCTCAAATGAAAGAATCTAAAAGGATATTGTTGGTTGAAGATGATATAGATGATCAGGTTTATTTCCTTGATGCAATTGCTGAAATAAATTCTGATATTGAATGTAAAATTGCAAATAATGGCCTGGAGGCTTTACAAAAAATTCAGGAAATTCCTCCGTATGATGTTATTTTTCTCGATCTTAATATGCCCATCATGAATGGTTTTGAATTTCTTAGCTCTTTCAAAACCTCAAAAAAAACGGAGCATATCCCGGTTATCATTTTTACCACATCAAAAAACCCGCTTGATATTGAACGCACAAAAGAACTCGGAGCCAGTTTATTTTTTACAAAACCCAATAGCTTTAAAATTCTTTGTGATAAATTAATACAGATTTTTAATACCCATTTTCCGGCAGCTTCATTTATTATATAATGGGTTACTTACATAATATTAAAAATACCAGACAATAAATTCCGTCTTTTTAGTTTTAAAAGCAGCGATTTTACTTGACTTCAAATCCCACTTTCACATCACCCCATAATAAATTTACCTGCCCGAATTTATCAATCGTAAATGTCATTTTCTCTGCAAAAGTTTCTGCCTTGGTTGGCTTAGCTTTCACCCTCAATGCGTCTTCAGATTGCTTGTACTCGTATGCGCCCCATTGATTCCAGGTTTTATTAAAAATTATTACCCATTCTTTTTTGCCCGAAATTGTAAACAATGAATATTTACCTGCAGGAAGTGGCTGTCCATTTATTTTTACATCCTTGTCGATTTCAAAAATAGTAGCTTCGTTCGCACCTGTACGCCATACCAGGCCGTCTTTTGGTTCAAGCTCTTTTCCAATTATTCTACCCTTCACTGACGGTTGACTATAATCGATTTTTATAACTGCCCCAGATTCGATTGTTTCGTTAACGATGGCCGGAGGACTTGGACGTTTACTTTTATCATTTTCTTGTGCGCAAGCTGAGAGCGTAAAGAATGAAAATGCAGTTATAACTGCAAGAGAAAATATATTTTTCATAATGAATATTATTTGAATTTACAATTTACATTGAAATAATAAAGAATGGCTCACAATTGTGAACTTTTGAACAAATACAAGTGCATGGCCCTAAAATCCAGGTAAAAACAAAATTAACTGCTTATTTTTTTTGCCATTATTATATCAGCAGCATTAAGATCAATTATTTTGGCCTGAGGCGCAGCAGCTTCTATTCCGTCTAATAGCTGCTTTCTGATTTGAGGGTCGTTAATTCCGGCGATGCTGCAGGCTTTATGAAAATCTGTATGCATGCCATAGCCCTCCAGTATATCATCAACATTTTCATATTCAGGAAAAGCACGGTATTTCTTTACAAAATAAGTTAGTTTATTCTGCGAAATCTTTGTGTATGCCTTGTAAAAAGTTTCCATAATCTAATTTTTGGTAAGCAATTATGATATATCAGTTAATACCTCCTGCCAGGTATTCTGTGTTCAATGTTTAATAATTTGAGTCAATCAAAGGAGAGTTGAATTACCAAGCCGTGTCAAATAAGAACATGACTTATTGGACATGAGAAGTTCAAAGGATCAACATGGAATACTTAACCGTGGAGGTGAAGTGAATTAGAAGTTTATTTCAGAGGATTTGTGGGAATGAAAGTAAGCTTATATAAAACTAGTAATAAATGTTAAAAGATGCAAGTAAAAGCCATATTTGTTTAGGGTTATAATTGAATAAAACTGAATTTAGCCACGTTCATCAGGAGGTTCAATAAAATCTTTTATAATTTTTTAATGGTATAATAATGAATTAGTTATAGCCAATATGTCAATTCAATAAATCTTATTAATGTCGCTAAAAGCGCTTTGTGGCATGGTTTTGGAATTTAAGGTGCCAGATTATCAAAAATCAAATAATTCCAACTGAGCAAAACCATTAACCATTTAAAAATCTATTTACCATGAGCACATCAAACACACCGCTGGCTACTATCGAAACACAGCCAAAAAACAAGAGTTATAAAAATGCTATTATAGGCGTATTGGCCGTTGCACTTGTATCAACTGCCGGTTTTCTTGCATACGACAGAAGCAATAAAACGGCTAAAATTGATCAGCAGACCACTCAAATAGCTACAATAACTACAGAGAAAAGTAATCTGCAATCGAGCTTCGATGCTTCATTAGCTCGTCTTGATTCAATGGGTACTGTAACAAATGGTTTAAATACGGAACTAACAGCAAAAAATGCTGAAATTGCTAAAGCAAAAGATGAAATCCGTAGCATACTAAATAAGAAAAATGCCACAGCGGCTGAACTTGGTAGGGCAAAAAAGATGATTTCTTCATTAAATGAAAAAATCACTGGTATGGAACAGGAAATTGCAAAATTGACTGAAGACAACAGGATTCTTGGCGAAGAAAAAGTTGCTTTAACGGCAGATAAAGAAAAATTAACCCAGGATCTTACTACGACTACTGGTATTAAACAAGAACTTGAAAAGAAGGTAGACGTTGCTTCAACTTTAAATGCTTCTAATATTGTTATCACACCCGTTAACGTAAAACGTAATGGTAAAGAAAAAGTATCAACCACTGCAAAACGTGTAGACAAAATGGTTGTTAGCTTTGATGTAGCAAACAGAATTATCCAATCAGGTTCAACTGATCTTTATGTATTGGTAATCGGTCCGGATGGCCAGGCTATCACTTCAGGTCCTGCAACTGGAACATTTACAACACGTGAAGAAGGAGATAAAACTTATACAGCTAAAGTACCTGTAGATCTTGAAACAGCTAAGACAAAAAATGTAGCTTTCTCTTTTGAACCAGGTTCTACATTCCAGAAAGGAAGCTATAAAATCCAGATTTATCAGAATGGATTCTTGATCGGAGAAGGAACAAAAGAACTGAAAAAAGGTGGATTGTTTAGCTAATAATCGATATAACTATATATTCCATAATATCCTCTTGAAATGATTAAACTACCTGGACCATTCGTCCAGGTAGTTTTTTTTTAAGTATTGCAATCCTTTTACAACATAAAAAAGGATTCATGTTTCCATGAATCCTTTTACAACCACCAATTAGCCAAACATCAGATATTACTTTTTAATACTGAATACCCTTTTTCAATACTAAAGAAATCATTAATAAATTGTAGTAAATTTTTCATAATAATAAGTTGAATGATTAAGAATATAATTTTAGATGTTACCGGGTAATACTGAATATCCGGAATGAATGCTAAAGAAATCCTGGATGGATGACAGTAATTTTTTCATAAAAAATAATTTTAAAATGATTAAAAGATATTCTTCAGACAAGCACCAATTCAAAAGATTAAAAAGAAAAGGAATAAAATAGTGTTAAACGAATCAATACAAAAACTGCTGGTGAGACAACTCATGAAATTTTAAAAAAATGGTGGACAAGAACACAATAATTGAAAAATACGCATCTATGCCTGATAGTGAGCTGGTTGCTTTTGCAAAAAATGAGGGATATCAGTTAACCGAAGAAAATAAGTCAATTTTAAAAACCGAATTCATATCCAGGAGACTTGACTATGATGCCTTGATGACCGGCAATGACAACTATCTAATTGACATCAATATTGGCGATAATAAAAACACAAATCCTCACCTGGCTTATGCACTAGACCAGATGGAATATGGCAAGGTACAACATGAAATTACTGCCGGGCTTCTGGAGATGGGATTAGACGAAAATGAAATCGCCATTGTTTTATTCAAAGTAAGTCACGTTTGTAAACAAAGAATTAAAAAAGCTGAGCATGACCGGCTTCTAGGAAGTGCAATCCTTATTAGTGGCATTGCGATCACATTCCTGCCTTTATCGATGCCTCAAAACAGGTTGACTTATATATTGGCCTGGGGCGCAATCATTTTAGGCTTTTTAAGATTGATCAAGGGAATCTACAACAAAAGCCGGTTTGAGAAAATCAGGAGAAATCATTGGCGCAGTGACATTAATCAGCAATCAACTTATCTTATTTAATTTTCCATCAGGATCTCATTACACCAATTTTTTTACCATCCCATCCGGGAAACAAGCTAACATCATCATGAATTTTTAAGTGTTTGTCTGCTACTTCACTAAAAACCGCTCTGAAATCCGTAGTAACAGCAAGGTCACGTCCATCTTCGAGATTATCAACTGAAAGTGGTTTAACGGTACCATGCACAATACCACCATTTACATTTCCGCCAAGAATAAAATTACAGGAAGCCCGGCCATGATCAGTTCCTCCGCTTCCATTTTGTTTTACTGTACGCCCAAATTCGGTCATGGTCATTACGGTAACATCATCCTGGAACGCGCTAAGGTCTGTCCAGAATGCGCTAATACTGTTGCTAAAGTCCATGGCATTTCGCCCGAAAATGCCGGTTTCTGTACCCTGGTTGTAATGGGTATCCCAGCCTCCTGATTCAGCAAAACCAATTTCTAAACCTACATCCATCTTAATAAGTTGTGCAATTTGTTTTAATGCATTTCCCAATTGACTTTGAGGATATGCGGCTCCGTTAGACGGTTGATAATTTTTCGTGTCAAGTTTATCCAGCATTTTTACAGCATCAAAAGCCTCTTTTCCCGTTTGCTTTAGCAAGCCTGAAGATGCCTGGTCATAAAGTTCTTCAAAACTTTTGGCTGTTATATTTGCTGACATTGGATTTCCTTTCATTTGCAGAGCAAAATCCTGAAGATTGCTGATGGCGATTGACGGATTATAGCCATAAAAAGATCGTGGCATTGAACTCGTAAGGCTTACCGCCCGAAAAGGACTGGCAGTATTGGCTAAAAGGCCCGAGGCCCTGTTTAACCAGCCAGTATCGGTATTTTTATTAAAAGGTGTGCCCGATTCCATATAATCCTGCGCATCAAAATGCGACCTCGAATTGTTGGGGGAACCTATGCCATGAACAATAGCCATTTGTTTATTTCGAAAAAAAGGTTCGAATGATTTCATGGCAGGATGTAATCCAAAGCGTCCATCAAGATCAATTACGGGAGATACCCTCCCATCTCTCACACCTGGAATATATAAACTGGGTCTTGCAGACTTATAATACTCATCTGTAAACGGAGACACAGCCATCAAACCATCCATAGCACCACGTTGAAAAATGCAAACAAGTATTTTACTTTTTTTATAAGGACCAACGATCTTCGTAGTTCCCGCAGCCCTGGTAATAAATGCCGGAACACCTCCCAGACTTACTCCAAAAACGGCCAATGCCCCTGATTTTAAAAATCCTCTTCTTGATGCCATCATACTATTTTTAAAAGATTATTTTCTTTGAAATTCAGGCGAACCTATAATGATGCCTACTACCTGAGCCAACATGGCGGCATTATTTTCTCCTTTTGCTTTGTTATTCTTATTGTCTTTTTCATTCTCTTTCATTGCATCGTCAACAAGAAGTTCTTCGTTTTTATCTGTATCGTTCAAGTTTGATGCTGTTTTAGCAGTTGCTGCCTCAAGCCTCTTTTCCAGTGAAGGCTGTGTGAGAAAAGGCGTTAATCGTTTAATCGTTTCCGTAAGATCCCGCTCAGGCATCAGTATTTTACTGTATGTGATCAATGCTGCCGCTGAACTCTCCGGTTCGTGAAAACCATTCAAACGCAACAGGTCGGTTTTTACTCCCCGCATTTGCCGGGAAGCGATTGCCAATCCAAAATTCATACGATTCAGCAACGCACCGGTATTTATCCAATATTGAGCCTTATCAGGAAAGCCGGTAGGTGCCTGGTAATAATATACCTTCTGGCCCATTCTATCGGCCCAGGTAAACAATTGGTAAGGTTGCTCAATATCTGCATTCAAAGCACGAACAGCGCTTATTGCTAATTCGAAGGGAGATTTCGTTTTAGCCCGTATAACAGATTTATTCCAGAACTCAGGTGAGCAGGCCATGGCAATCAAAACCTCTCTGATATCCCCATCTTTTTCTAAAAAGGTTTTTGCCATTTTATCTACCAGTATTTTTGGAGGATCATCAGATACAAACCTGGTAGCTAATTTTTTACAAATAAAGGAAGCGGTAGAAGGATGATGCGCCAGCATTTTCAAAAGAATTTCTCCTTCCTGGTATCCACCATTTGCTGGAAAATTTTTTCCCAAGACTGTCTTCTCTTTAATATCATGCCGGTTAGGAGCAAATAAAAAATCTCCTTCATGAACAAATCCACGGTCTTTCAGATTATTCTCTCCAATTCTGTCAATTACTTTTCTTACATCATTCCCGTAACTGTTTTTTATAGGATAGATTGTCCAGCCAGTTAATATCCTGGCTGCCTGTGTTACATCTGTTTGCGTATAACCACCATCAACACCCATCGTATGCAGCTCCATTACTTCGCGAGCATAGTTTTCATTTAAGCCCTGGTTCTTTTTTCTTTTGCTGATCTTTTGGGCCATTTCTACAGAAGCAGAATCACTCATATTATTCAATTGCTGGAGTTTTTTTCTTCTCCGTTCTGTATCCATTTCACCTTCATCCTTTGACGCAATGCTATTAAAATTATCAAGGTATAATAACATGGCAGGGGATTTTGCAGTTGCCAGTAACAGGTTTTCAAACTTTCCGGTAACATTTGGCCTAATTGCTTCACGCTCATAAGTTGGTATAAATAAAGCACAATCTCTTTTTGTAAGGGATACATTAAAATGATTGAACCAGAAATCAGTCAGTACTTCTTGTAATTGATTGTTAGAATAGGCAGCTCTCTCAATCTTATAATTAATAAACTGGCGAAACAATTCGCCCTGCCTGCGGTAATTATTTTTCTTTACATAATCAGCAATTTGTTTCTTGTAGTCTTTTCGTTGTTCATCGGTAGCTGAATCTTTTGGAATAATTCCTTCTGCCCTTGCCATTCTCAATACCTGTATCGGCCTTGGAAAAATTTCGCTTGCCTGGACATTTGTCATTTTTATTGCATCATAGTCGGCCAATCTCACCTCAAGTGAATCATCTGGAATATTGCCTTCCAATTGCAGGGCAAACCATTTTTCAAGGCCCATGTTTACAACTTCATCCACTTGTCCTGGTGTAGCTCCAAAAGAAAAGCGACTAAGCATGTGGGCTGTTGCCTGGCGTTCTGTTAAACCTGCTTCTTTGTATGGAAAATGAAATGATGGATTTTGGCTTATGGGTGGCTCCTGGAAAAAAGAAAATAAAAAAAAAGAAAAAATAAGCGCAGCAATGATTTTTGAAAACGAGTAGTTCGGGCGTTTCATATTATGAATTTAAACAGAATTATACCAAAAGATAAAAGTAGACCTTTTAGCAGGATTGAAGTTTAAATCAAAATAGAAATAATAATTAAATAGCAGGTTAGTAAAATAAAAACCGGTAGATTAATACCGGTTTTCATTGCGTTTTGAAAGGGTGTTTTTAGCTAACGATGATCTCTCGGTTTAAAAATTCTTTGCCTGGAATCAACGGAAGACTTACCTGCAAAACACCATCTACATACTTTGCAGAAATATTACTTGTATCTACACTTTCGTCCATTGTAAATACCCTTTCGAAGGCACCACGGCTGTATTCCCTAAGCACCCAGTCAGGGCGTGGAAAATTCTGAGGTGGCAAATATGAAATGCCTAATTGATTCCCCCTGACATCAAGATGAAAATGTTCCCTAATTCTTCCGGGTGCGAATACAAGCATTTCATAACTGGTACCTTTTAAAAATGTTTACGAATGCTCTTTGCATCGATCGGTAAAGCTGGTGACGTCCCCTACTTCCGTGTTCGCCTTTTGCGGCGCATGACTGATTGTAGTACATGTTCTTTTGTTTTAAATAATAAAATTTGTTTCTATTATAGTGGACGATTGAATATATACAATATTTTATTTTAGATTAAAAAGCTTAACATGATTCACAATTCTAATCTGACACTTGTAAAAAACAAAGGCACCCTTAATTAGGATGCCTTTAATAATACCTAAGAATTATTTTTATGAAGGTAAAACCGGGCCGTAACGTAAATCTCTGCCTCTTTTTGATTTTGTTGGAAAAAGTACATCATGCGCTGTTTCATATCCCTCATCTGAGACCTGTTTTAGCATATTACCTGTATTGCGGCTTCGTTTCCTGTAGATCACCATTCCCACGATTGCAACCGCAGTGATCCCGGCTAAAATTTTAATCGTCTTTTTCATTTTGCTGATTTTTATATTTCAGGAATACAAATAACATACCGACTTGGAAATGATACAATATTTAAAATCGTTACCGAAGTAGTAAAGTTGTTCCCTTTATAAAATGGATTTTCCCATCAATATCAATTGCTTCCAACATCCATACTACAGTTTGTGTTTCCTGTAATACATTTCCTATTTTTCCATCCCAACCCGGAATATCTGTATGGGTTTCGTAAATGAGCCGCCCCCAACGATTGTAAATCTTAAAATATTTTAATTTTTCAAACCCGAGTAATAGAGGACGTAAATAATCATTATGGCCATTTCCATCAGGAGTAAATATAGATGGCACATAAATGGCAATTTCTTTATGTGTTTTTACAAGTTGCGTATCAATCGTGGTACAACCGGTTTCCGTTTTTATTTCAATTAAATAAAGTTGCTCCTCTTTCCCTTTAAAATATGGTGTGTAAATGTCAGCCCTGTCGAGGTTGGTCGCAGGCATCCATAAAATGCTGGTAGCAAAATCACTTCCCCGGCCCTGGAGTTTGACTGGAAAATTAAAAGCAATATCCAACGTTGGATAAGTAATCCCCTGCAAAGCGGAATCAATGACAATCTCATAGTCTGCCGTTTTTACCGGATTCCCGCAAACGTCACTCATGAGCCGGGCGCTGTACGTGCCAGTTGACGTAACTTCGTAGTCAGGAAGATTTGCACCCGGAATTGGAACATCATTTTTAAGCCATTGAATACTGTTTCCCGGCTGAACCCTCAAAATAGGATTAGGCCCATTTCCAATACAATGTTTTTTGGGCCCAATCAATTCAATCGAATTGTCTATATTTTTTACAAACACTTTCACTGTATCTGAACTATAACAACCACCGCCGGCGCTATGTATGGTAAGAATGTAGGTCGTATCATGTTCGGGTAAAGCGGCAGGATTTGAAATATTGGGATTACTTAAACCGGCTTCGGGGACCCAGTGATAAATCATGCCTCCCACAGGAGGAATTCCTAACTGCACCGGGCTATAATTACATGAAGCCTGGTCGGGACCGGCATTGGCCATGGCCGTGAGTGTATCCTGTAATTCTACAACCAGTGTATCCTTACAACCATATCCCGGAAATGGATTTAATTCAAGTGACAGTATCGTTCCCGCAGGTGGTGGAGGTTCCAGGGTTAGATGTTGACCTATTCCTAATAGCTGCGTATAATTATTTGTATACCAGTTATAGCTCTGGTACCCCGAAGGAGCATTGATGCTTAATGCAGTATCCTGGGGGCAATATGTTTCGCCAACCAATGTATTATCACATTTAGAACTTACATCAATATAAGCATATCCAAAATGGACAGCATAAGTGCAATCTGCTGTCCTGATTGAAAGCATTATAGTCTTTCCCTGGTAGCCATTCAGGTAAATCGAATTTTCTGTCCATGTCTTATACCTTACCGGAGATTCATGTGGTTGAATAGGCGAAATCTGGAAACCAGGCAGTCCGCCATAAGCAATATATGAGAATGAAAAGCAATCAATCACTTCATCATTGTCAACGTTCATCACTTCAATTTCCAAACGAGGTTGTTGCGCTTCGCTATGGCCAGGATCTTCAAATACAACCGCATAATTATATGTAAGCGTAAAACGATTGGCTGTTGGAGGAATTGTAAACTGATATGAGATTCCTTCTGCATACCCACCAGCCTGGTCATTGCCCAATTTAATTGAATGTCCGCTACCGTTAGGACAATTCTTCGGAAAGCCTCCATACTCATCGAGCCCATCTCCGGGAAATGAAGACAACATAGTATGCTGATTGGGAACGGGAGTAGGCGAATATTCCAAAGTGATCACATTTTGCCCATTTACGGCCGCTACTTCGCCGACATAACATCGCCATCCTTCAAAAGTACCATTTTCAAAATCAATATTATTTGGACACTGTGAAAAAGAGGAAATGCTGATTAAAAAAAAACATGTGAATATTAAGTAGCTTCTCTGGCCGATATTAAAAAACAATGTCTGATGAATTTGGTGATATACTGTCTTCATTTAGGCTTACTCAGTCGTTAAAGTTACTAATAAATAATCAGGTTTTATGATGGTTTTGATATATTAAAAGAAATGCTGCATCGTTTTCTAATAGATATCAAAGCCGATTATTTTAAATTTAGGACCACAGCCGGTAGAGGACCCAAATAAAAATTATGCAGCCTTTATATTTATAGTTATATCTGCGGTTGTTAGATTTTAAACCAGCATGCAAGCATTTTGATGAACATTATATTTTTTTGGTATTGCAAATCTTTAAAATTAATTATTCCATATATCATAGGATCATGGCCCGTAGCCGGAGCTGTTCAGTAAGATTCAGTGAAGCAACAAAAGTTGATGCAATTGGAATACATATTTGCTGAAGGATAATTTCCATAGTTCCTGAAAAAGAAGAACAGGTTTTTTTTAATATCGCGGATATAAACTCGGAGAATATAAAGAATATCATTACAAATTACTGGTCGTTGCAAAAGAGAACCTGGAGCAATAAAAGCAGCCGAGAATACAGTGTTTATAAAAATACCGGTTTAAAAGAAGCCGATTGCCACTTAGTTGACAAATATATTGTAGTAAATTAACAGATGAATTGTAAAGCAAGGAGCGTTGGTTTTTGTCACAGTTCTTTTTCATAATGCAGCAGCCTCCCCTTTGCGTCAAAGCCTTCGATAATTATATTTAGTTTTTTAGAAACATCATTATTGAAGAAATCAAATTTTACGGTTTTTGATGTAGTGCCGCAGTTTGAAGGATCCCAATACAGCGTGAGCCTGTTATCCAATGCACTATTTTCTTTAGGTAACATGGAATAATCAGGGCTATAAAAATCTTTCGTTATCGAGTAGCCTTTATACAAAAAAGAATTCGGAGTGTTACCAACAAGGTCACGGTCATCCTCAGTCTTTTTTAGATAAACAGCCACCGCTCCACCAGGTGCAGAAGTCCCAACGCCTACAAAACCTGCCTCGTAAAATTTTATAAGAGCAACTCTATCCATCGTTATCGTGCGGGCTATATCCAATGGTGTCGGACTTTCGTTGAGCAACAAACTTACTATCCAGTTTTTCTTAGTTTGCAAACTGAAGTTTTTCCGATTTACCAGAGAATTTACGTCTCTGTCATAATTAAGCGTACGAATATTGGTAAGAATATAATTTACTACATTCAACGTGCGGTCATTATATGGCCTGGTAACGTTATCCAGGATAATTTTTCCGCTCGTCCTAAATAATGGACTGGCATATTTTTCATTCATCTTATCCTCGGGTCTTTTAATTTTTGTTTTTACAAAAACAGTGCTCAATTGTTTAAACTTCGCTTCAAATAGTGACCCTACGCTCACGCCTAGCGGTTTTGTGGGTTCGAAATAATCTACCCCTCCTTTCTCAGTCTGGTTACGCTCATTTCTTATAAAGCTGGCAAAAAAGTACGAGCTGTCTTCGGCATCAATTGTCAAACTCACAGCATTGCGCTTATGATTGTTATTCGTATAACTGTAAATTATTTTTGCTGTTCCAAAAAACATCAACGAATCGGCCCTAAATTTACCATTGTTATCAACAACGGCATCAATAGCCTGGAAAGATGAATCTTCTGTAATCAGGTTAAGGGCAAGTGTTCCCCCGGAAACAGGTTTCCCTGTATTGAAGTCATTCACGGTTCCGGAAATATATAATAAGTTTGATGCTACCGGACGAACACTGTTGTTTTGTGATTTTCTTTTCCAATTATACCTTGTCCACCCATGGGTAAGCATAACGTTATCCAATGCCGTTCTTGTTTCTGCATCATTTTTTGCGAAATAATACCCGGGGTTATGGATATAACCTCTCAGATCAGAAGTAAATAAAAGTCTTGACATAATATTTTCTTTCTCCGGAAATTCCTGTGCATGGATATCTGTAACCGAAATAGAAAAACTGCGTTGAATTGTATCAGAAAATCTCAGTTCAAAGATATTTTTCATTTTTTTAGCGCTATCTCTCTTTATCATTACAAAATCCGGTTCAACCAGGTACTCTTTATTATTTACAAAACACAGCCGCTCTGCGATAGGTATTCCATCTTTATTTAATACCCTGAAATTCAGAATACCAGAAGGAATTGTGTTTGTTTTGAGAATACCACTCAATGTTTGTTCATATCCGAAACCTATCCGGTTTTCATATACGGTATCATTGTTCATACTAACTATAAGCCTTACACTATCAAAAAGAGATTTATCAGTTTTGCTCCTGGTAATATCGAAGGTTTTTATTGAATCTCCGTCTGTGATTTTAATATTAACTCCCGAAGCTTCCACGTTCGGGAGAGAAAATGTATAGGTGCGGCCATCGTAATTCACCTCAGCGAATAAACTTTCGGAGATACGAGGCGTAAATGAAACTTTTCCAATACCATCATGAAACGACCTGAATGGAGTGATAACAGTTGTGCTGTCTGATTTTATAACACCGCTTACATCAATTGGGTTTCCAGACATGTCGGTTGCTTTAAATGCTACCTGCGTTCGAATCCTGTCTACCAGGTGCCCGCTTTCGGGAAAAAATTGGAGGGAGAATGTTTTTTTAGCGGTATCTTTTTTTACGGTTTCACTGGCGTTATATACATACAAATTTTTACCGTAAACAAAATTACCGTCATCGGCTGAGATTGTTTTTGTAGTTGCTATTAATGAATAAAAACCTTTCAATGAATCTTCCAGTTGTATATCCCCCGAAACAGTTGCACCAGCTATAGGATATTTTCTTTGATCAATGATTTTACCAGACCTGTCTATCAATTGCAAATAAAGTTCATTGCTTAACATAGAAGGAAGCCCCTGGTTGTATAAATAAGCTTTGAACCAAATGGTTTCCCCTGCATTGTAAAAAGGCCTGTCGAAATGAATATATATCTTTTCATAGTTGGAAATTCCACTAACCACATTATTACGCTGGGCCAACGCAGTTGTGAAAAAAATGATTGAAAAAAGTATCAACCCTACCAACATTTTGGGCCTTGTTCCTGTCATAGCATTTTATTCTGAGTAAATGTAAATATTCATTTGGTTATCTGCTTACCAGTTATCACTTAGCTGAGAGAGCAAAAAACAACCATGATGGCTGCATAGCAATTTAAAACAATTAAAAAATAATCAGGATATTACATTATGAAACTCCAGTTCTGGACCATTGGCAAGTCGCATGAAAATTATGTTAGAGAAGGTATTGACATGTTTAGCAAGCGTATTTCAAACTATTATCCGGTACATTGGAATATTATTCCTATGCCTAAAAATGCGGGCATCATGCCCGAACAGGAATTAAAAATAAAAGAAGGAGAGATTATATTGTCCGCCCTGAAAAAAGAAGACTTCCTCATTGTACTGGACGAAAGGGGAAAGCAATTGACCAGTGAAGGTCTTGCCGCATACTTACAACAAAGAGCCAATGAAAGCGAAAAAAATGTTGTATTCCTTATTGGTGGTGCCTATGGGGTAAGTGATGCTGTATTAAAAAGGGCTAATTACACCTGGAGTTTATCGCAATTGGTTTTTCCGCACCAATTGGTAAGATTGATCCTGGCAGAACAGGTATACCGGGCATGTAGCATTTTAAGAAATGAAAAATATCATCACTCATGAGGGTTAATAAGTCAATGTCTGAATGTCTGTGTTGTTTTTTTATTGTCCCATTCACTTATTGACTCATTGGGCTATTCACTTATTCCCTAGCTTTGAATAAATATTTCAAATGAATTTTTCAGATACACCCATTACGATATTGCTTATCGCCCTCAATGCAATTTTTTCATTCGTAGGTTTTTCCAATAATACCCTGGTTGACAAAACGATTCTCTGGCCCTATTACATAAAAAGAGAGAAGCAGTATTACCGTTTTATCACTTCTGGTTTCTTGCATGCAGACTGGATGCACCTCATCTTTAACATGTTTACCCTGTATTTTTTTGGAAGAAATATCGAGATCATATTTTCTGCAGCCGGGCTGGGAGGAAATATTTCTTACATATTATTGTACTTCGCAGGTATGGTGATTGCAGATATTCCTTCTTACTTTAAACACAGGGATAATTATAATTACCGTGCATTGGGTGCCTCTGGCGCTGTTTCTGCAGTCATATTTGCCACGATTGTTTTCAGTCCCTGGTCAAGTATTTATTTATATGGCGCATTAAAATTATCAGCAGCCTTATATGCTGTACTCTTTATCGTGTATTGCGTTTATATGGATAAGAAAGGCACCGATAATGTTGGTCATAATGTTCATTTGTGGGGCGCATTATTTGGCCTTGTTTATACGCTTGCATTGATAGCAATATTGCAGCCCGCGCTTTTCAGTGGCATTATCGAAGAGTTAAAAAAACCAAGTTTATTCGGCAGAGGATAGAACTAAACGGATAACTTTTTTTGTGTTCGGGGTAATTTTAAAGCGATCATCTATGCGATGGCCCACGATCCAGATTATCTTTTTATTCATCTCTACTACCCATACATGCTCTTTTTCATTTAATGATAATTTTTTATCAATGAAAAAGCGACTGAGTTTTTTCTTTTTGCGCATGCCCAACGGATAAAAATAATCACCTTGTTTCCATTTACGGATCAATAACGGGAATTTGATCTCAGCAGCGTCAAGTTCTGCAACTGCCGGGTTGCTGTCTATTTTTGAATCTGCATTTTTTCTATGTACGGATAAAACAAGGTTTGAAAAAAAAATTTTTTGATCAGTTTCTTCCACAAGAAAATGGCCTTCTTCCCTCTCACCCAACTTTGAAATGATGAGCCATTTCCTGTTCCTTAAAATACGATGAGATGATGAATCAACATACCTGCCGGATTCGCTATGTAGCAAATGGATAATGTCTGTTATTTGCCCAGGCCCGAAATCAAAATCATGCATGAATTCAAACAATACGGTATGAAGTGCGGCGGTTTTTAAAAGTTTTAATACAGGCAAATAATATTCGCCCTTTTTTTCAATAATCAATTTCTTTTTATGAGTGTTGATCGCATTCTGATAAATGATCCCGATCTCATGAAACCTTGAAAGATTATCGGCCAGATTGTCTTCTACCTGCGGATACACTTCTTTGATGGCTGGCAGCAATTCATTGCGGAAATAATTGCGGGTATATTTATTTGTTTCATTGGAAGTATCCTCCCGGTATGCCAATTGGTTTTTCTGCGCATACTGCAACAACGCTTCCTTCTTTGCAAATAACAATGGCCTGGCTAAAATTTGCACCGAACCTGTTTTTGGCAAAATTCCCTGCAAACCAGCAATACCTGTTCCCCTGAAAAAATGCATCAGTAATGTTTCAATATTATCATTGACATGATGAGCTGTAAGCAAATACTTAAAGGGTTGTTTGGTTATTGGGTTGATAAGCGTTTGAAACCAATTATACCTCAACTCCCTGGCAGCAACCTGGGTGCTCAGCTTATTTTCTTTGGCATATTTCCCGGTTTCAAATCTATGAACAAATACTTCAGCGTTGTATTTTTTTCCAAGTTCCCTTACAAACAGCTCATCTGAGTCACTGTCTTCCGCACGTAACTGAAAATTACAATGGGCAATGAAAAATGTAAAGCCGCATTGGCTGCACAAATCAAGCAATACAACAGAATCAACGCCGCCACTTACTGCGAGCAACAAATGATCTACAGGCTGAAAGAGATTTTTATTTTTTATGTATTGTTGAAATTGCTGTTGCAGATCCATAAATATATTCCCGGGAAAAAATGTTGATTATTAATGATAGAACTTCAAAGCTGTTTGATCAATATTGATATAAAGCAGAAGTGAGTGACACAACGATGCTGCCATGAAAACCAAATGCAGGTAACACAAAAAGCTTTATTCCTCTAAATCCTCCAGGGCACCCTGTAATTCATTATAACTATGCTGGTCTCCCGCTTTTTTCGCTTCTTCCATGCCTCTTTTATATACCCGGATCGCTTTGTCATAGTCGGCCACCCTTTCCAGCAATTTGCCCAAATGATAATAAGAACCAATATATGTGGGTTCTCTCAGCAAAATTTCATTAAAAAGTTTGCGGGCTTCCTCATCATTGTCTATTTTAATGTATTCCAGCGCCAGCGCATGTTGCAAAAAACTATCCTTACCGGATGTTTTCATGAATTCCAGTAATTTTTCTATCCTGCTCATTCAACAATATTTTTTAAACAACGCATTCAATTTATCTTTGCAACGTATATTTGCACTTAGTTGCATAAACAACCTTTATTTCCTCATCCCTTTCCTGGCTCAAACAGGCAGGAAGGTAAACGAACATTTTAATGAAGATATTAGTTTGCATCAGTAAAACACCTGATACCACGGCAAAAATAGCCTTCGCAGATAACAATACGAAATTTGCAGCCGACGGTGTTCAGTGGATCATCAATCCGTACGACGAATGGTATGCGCTGGTAAGGGCCATCGAACTGAAAGAAGCCGACCCTGCTACCGTTTTGCACCTGGTAAACGTGGGCAACGCCGATAGCGATCCGATCATCCGCAAAGCGTTGGCCTTGGGCGGCGATGAAGCATTCCGAGTAAATACCGACAATGCCGATAGTTTTTATATTGCTTCGCAAATTGCCGCCATTGCAAAAGATGGCGGGTACGATCTTATTTTCACTGGTAAAGAAACCATTGATTACAACGGTTCTTCGATTGGTGGTATGATAGCTGAACTACTGGACCTACCTTATATTTCTCACGCTATTAAATTCGATCTCGAAGGTGGAAAAGCGGTTGTTATCCGGGAGATCGAAGGTGGAGAAGAAACAGATAAGGTTGCGCTACCGGCTGTGGTTAGCTGCCAGAAGGGTATGGCTGAACAACGCATTCCAAATATGAAAGGCATTATGGGTGCCCGCACCAAACCATTGAAAGTAACGGAGCCGGTTGCTGCAGATTCATTCACAAGCGTTGCATCATTTGACCTTCCTCCTGCAAAAGCCGGTGTGAAACTGGTTTCCCCGGAAACACCGGAAGAACTGGTAAGATTGCTGCATGAAGAAGCAAGGGTGATATAATAAAATCATGTTGTGTTTGACCAGTTTTATATCATTATTCATCATCGTTGTGTCACTCACTTGTACCGCAAAGCTTTATTCAACAAATACTACAAACCAACTCACAAATCCTGTGAGCAAAACATACAAATATGAGCGTATTCGTTTTTCTTGACCAGGCAGACGGCCACATAAAAAAATCATCTTTTGAAGCCGCAAATTATGCTGCTAAAATAGCTGAACAACTGGGTACTTCCGCCGAAGCAATTGTATTGGGTACTGTTGCTGATGACCTCGCTTCCATTGGGAAATATGGAGTAAAAAAAGTACATACTGTTTCCGATGCTTCATTGAATAATCTTGACGCACAGGTATACACAAAGATCATTGCCCAGGCTGCCGAAGCTGTTGGTGCCGATGTTATCGTGTTTTCAAACAACACATCCGGTAAAGCCATCGCACCAAGATTAAGCGTTAGATTAAAAGCTGGTTTGGTTTCTGGCGCTGTTGCGTTACCGGATACCGGTAATGGCTTCATCGTTAAGAAAACCGTGTTCAGTGGAAAGGCGTTTGCAAACATCAGCGTAAATACTGCAAAAAAGATCATCGCATTAAACCCGAATTCATTTAGCGTTGTTACTACTGATGGCACTGCAGAAGTATCTGCTTTCAGCGCAGATATTGATGCCGCAAAAGTAGAAGTCGCATCTGTAAACAAAGTTGTTGGTGAAGTTCCATTGAGCGAAGCTGAGATCGTTGTAAGTGGCGGCCGTGGATTAAAGGGACCTGAAAACTGGGGCATGGTAACAGAGCTTGCTGGTTTACTTGGTGCTGCCACTGCCTGTAGCCGACCAGTTGCCGATATTCACTGGAGACCACACCACGAACATGTTGGGCAAACAGGTTTGGCCATTGCTCCAAATTTATACATAGCCATTGGTATTTCAGGAGCTATACAGCATCTTGCTGGTGTTAATCGCAGCAAAACAATTGTCGTCATTAACAAAGATCCTGAAGCGCCTTTCTTTAAAGCAGCCGACTACGGAATTGTGGGAGATGCTTTTGAAGTAATGCCGAAGATCATCAACGCAGTTAAAAAATTAAAAGGAGCCTGATCATACATAATTCACAGCATTCTTCGCTGTGGAAAGAGAATTGATAAAAAAGCTTGGTTTTAAAAGCCTTTCAATTAAATTTGGAAGGCTTTACAATTTATCTTTGCAAAATATTAAACCCGAATACGGAAACGCCTGGCATGAAAAAGATTGAACTGGAAATAGTAGCATTGTCCCACAGTATTACCCAAACCCATTCTTACGCTGTTGTGCTGGGTGAAATCAATGGACTTCGCCGGCTCCCGATTGTTATAGGTGGTTTTGAAGCGCAGGCAATTGCAGTGGCATTGGAACGTATGAACCCGAGCCGCCCGCTTACACACGACCTGATGAAAAATTTCATGATGGCTTTTAATGTAGAATTGCACGAGATCGTTATCAACGATCTGCAGGAAGGCATTTTTTATTCCAAACTGGTTTGCAGTTCTTCTAATGATACAGTTGAAATAGATTCAAGAACTTCTGATGCACTTGCCCTGGCAGTACGTTTTGGCTGCCCCATCTACACATATGATGTCATTCTCGACCAGGCCGGTGTACTGATGGAAGATGATAATAAAAAAACAACTGCTTCTGTTACTACAGAAACCGGTGGGAAGGATGATCTTCGTTCGATGAGCCTGGATGAATTGAATACATTGCTTACGGATGTCCTGGAACACGAAGACTACATAAAGGCGATTGCCATTCGTGACGAAATTAAAAGCAGGGAAGGCAGATAACAATTGACACAATCAGTTGTTAATTATACATTGACATGGTTTTATTTCCCAATTGTAAAATAAACATCGGTTTACAGGTTCTTGGTAAGAGAGCAGATGGCTTTCACGATCTGCAAACAATTTTTTATCCCATCAACGTAAAAGATGGGCTCGAAATCATTGACAACAAACAAGGCAATGAAATTATCTTTTCTACTTCAGGCCCAGCCATTGAAGGAGTTACAGAAAATAATCTATGCCTGAAAGCATATCATTTACTAAAAAAAGATTTTCCTTCTCTCCCACCCATCATCATGCACCTCCATAAAGCAATCCCGATGGGTGCGGGCCTCGGCGGCGGATCAGCAGATGCGGCTTTCACGTTACAGTTATTAAATCAAAAATTTTCGCTCGGGCTGGATATAAATGAACTGAAAAAATATGCCCTTGAATTAGGAAGCGATTGCCCCTTTTTTTTGATCAATAAACCCTGTTTTGCATACGGTCGTGGTGAAATGCTCGAAGAAATTGCACTTGATCTTTCTTCCTACAAAATACTGATTGTAAATCCTGGTATTCATATCAGCACAAAATGGGCTTTTGCTTCGATTATCTCCGGAAAAACTAACGTCAATATAAAAGAGCTGGTAACACTGCCCGTAAATGAATGGAGTGGAAAGATCAGTAACGACTTTGAGACGCCGGTTTTTAAAGCGTATCCTGAGATCGTTTCAATTAAGGACAAACTCGCAGCATATGGTGCAATCTATTGTTCTATGAGCGGAAGCGGCAGCAGCGTCTATGGTATTTTTGATAAATACGAGGGAGTAATTCCTGATTTTCCAGGACATTACTTCTGGAAATGGGCATAATTATATATCTTCGCATTATCAAAACGATCACTACCATATTATTTCTCAGCAGTAATCTTGATCTACTCAATCATCGAGGATAATAATATTCAGTAGGGAAGCCATTCCCGGATTCTCAATTTTCATTTTTTCGGATTTACATTCACATTTATTCATCGGTTAATTTATAAATCATGCATACCACTGCTCAATTTTCAACCAACACCCAACGTCATCTGGATCTTGAAGAAAAATACGGTGCCCACAATTACCATCCCTTGCCGGTTGTATTAAGCAAGGGATCAGGTGTACATGTATGGGATGTAGACGGTAAACAATACTATGATTTCCTAAGTGGCTACTCCGCCGTGAACCAGGGGCATTGCCACCCAAAGATCATCGAAGCATTGATTGAACAAGCCAGGGAACTTACATTAACGTCCAGGGCATTCTATAACAGCCTGCTCGGTGAATATGAAAAGTATATTACATCTTATTTTGGCTACGATAAAATATTGCCTGTGAATACAGGTGTGGAAGCTGTTGAAACGGCTATCAAGCTTAGCCGTAAGTGGGCTTATGAAGTAAAGGGAATTGCTGAGGGCCAGGCAAAGATCATTGTATGTTCGTCCAATTTTCATGGCAGGACTGTTGGCGTGATCTCTTTTAGTACCGACCCAACTGCAAAAAAGAACTTCGGGCCATTTGTAGATGGCTTCGAAGTAATTCCTTATAACGACCTTCCGGCATTGGAAAAAGCGATGCAGGATAAAAATGTTGCAGCCTTTTTATTTGAACCCATCCAGGGAGAAGCAGGTGTTGTGGTTCCTGATGAAGGATATTATGCCGGCATCAGGTCGTTATGTACTGAATATAAAGTTTTGATGGTGGCTGATGAGATACAAACAGGACTTTGCCGCACAGGCACTATGCTTGCGTGCGATTATGAAAACGTAAGGCCCGATATGATCATTCTTGGCAAAGCATTGAGTGGGGGTGTTCTTCCTGTTAGTGCTGTACTTGCTGATGATGAGATTATGCTTACTATCAAACCAGGTGAACATGGAAGTACCTACGGAGGAAATCCACTCGCATGCAAAGTTGCCATGGCCGCGTTGAGTGTATTAAAAGATGAGAACATGGCTGCCAATGCAGAAGCAATGGGATCATTTTTTAGGGATGAATTAAAAAAACTAAACTCCACCCATATTCAGCTTGTGCGTGGCCGTGGCTTGTTGAATGCCATTGTTATTAAACACAGCAACCCGGAAGCCGCGTGGGATCTCTGCATTTCACTTAAAGAGAATGGTTTGCTTGCAAAACCTACACACGGGGATAAAATCCGCTTTGCCCCTCCCTTGTTGATCACAAAAGAGCAGGTGATGGATTGTGTGAAGATCATAGAGAAAAGTTTGAAATCGTTAGATTGAATAGTTAGTTAATTTCAAATCAAAGTAAACCAGCGTTAAATAAAAATGGCTACAAATCTTCACCACGGTCACGAAGAATCGCATTTAAAAAGTTCCGACTTTATAAAAGATGTCGTGATTGGTATGAGTGACGGCCTTACAGTTCCGTTCGCCCTGGCAGCAGGTTTAAGTGGCGCTGTTGGTAGCAGCAGCATCATTGTAATCGCTGGTATTGCAGAGATCGCTGCAGGCAGCATTGCCATGGGGCTGGGCGGTTATCTTTCAGGCAAAACAGAACAGGACCATTATAGCAGTGAGGTAAAGCGGGAACATCATGAAGTGGAGAACCTACGCGAAAAAGAAATAGAAGAAACGAAAGAATTTTTTGCAAATATTGGGCTCAGTGAAGAAATACAGGAAAAAGCGACGGAAGAAATTGCCAGGGATAAAGACCGGTGGGTAGACTTTATGATGAAATACGAGTTAGGCCTGGACAAGCCTGACCCAAGAAGAGCCACCAAAGCAGCATTGAATATCGGAATTTCTTATGTTGTTGGAGGAATTATTCCGTTAAGTCCTTATTTTTTTATCCCGGTTTCTTCAGAAGCATTGAAATATTCAGTTGTTGCCACACTGGCATGCCTTTTTATTTTTGGTTATTTTAAAAGCAGGATCACAGGTGTAAATGCGATATGGGGTGCAATCAGGGTAACATTAATTGGTGCTGTAGCAGCAGCGGCCGCTTTTGGAGTTGCGAAAATTTTTGAACATTGAGTTTTTGTGCGAGGCAACCTATGCTTTCTTTTTTAAAATAATAAACAATTCACTTCCACTTCTTCTTTCAATGGAATTGTTACAATCTTCCATTTTGTTTATCTCCAGTTTGCCTTTGAATAATTTCTCATATTCAGCTTTACTTCCGCCAAAGGGAGGGCTGTCATTAAATGAACGATTGAACATTACACCTACCAGCCTACCACCTGGCTTTAAAATTTCTTTCATTTTAGTTGCATAATCTTCCCGGAGCACGGGATCTAAGGCACAAAAGAAAGTTTGTTCGATAATAAGGTCGAATTGCTGATCAAGCTCAAAAAAATCGCCACAAATAATTTTTAATTGCGCAGCTGGATAACCGTCAAGTTTTGCTTTTAGGTTATTAACCAACACCGGCGAAATATCTATCAAAGTAATGTCGCTGAAATTGTTATCGAGTAAATATTGAGCTTCGTAAGCATTTCCACAACCGGGAATTAAGATGGATATATTTTTATCTGTTAGCTGATCAATGTATTCTTTTAATGGTGTTGATACATACCCAATATCCCATGTATGTGTATGATCAAGGTATTTCTTATTCCAATATTCCGTATTGATAATTTCGTCACTCATGCTTAGCTTTCAATGGTATGTTTATGATTGGCTGAAATATTTTCCATCGTCCATGTTATCTTCTTTTCAAATGTATGCTGGCGAACCTTACATTCAAATTTGTCACAGATAACGCACGAAAAATCCATACAACCATCTGAATGAACAAACAATTCAACAGATTCTCCGTATTTTTTTCTTACCAGGCTTGACAAAGCATCGATCTCACGATGCGCCTCATTCACATTAAAATACCAGGGAACTGTAAGATGGCAATCAAGATGCAAGGTGGGCCCATATTTTATAAGACGAAGGTTATGGAGATCAATCCAGTTCACACTCCGGTTTGCATTCAAAGTTTCAACCATTTTTTTTAAAAGACTGATATCGGCTTCGTCCATAATACCTGCTACGGAGCTACGAATTATTTTATAACCCGTGGTTAAAATGATGACTGCAAAAATAATAGCGACGGCACTGTCGATCCACGGCATTGTTGGGAATAAAAAAAGTAAGATCAACCCTGCAATAATTCCTGCAGTGGTGTAGGTATCTGCTTTCAGGTGTTTCCCGCTTGCTATCAAGGCAAGTGAATTGCTTTTTTTCCCGGCATTTTCGCAAACTGTTCCGGCAATATAATTAACGATAGCAGTTGCAGCTATGAGATAAATTCCAAAATCGAGCTTTTGAATAATATGCGGTTGACGCAATTGATTAATAGCTTCAATAATAATAACGATACCAGCAACAGATATGAGCGTTCCTTCAATGGCAGCAGAAATGAATTCTACTTTCCCATGTCCATAAGGATGGTCAACATCTTTTGGTTTTGCAGAAACATACAGGCTATATACACCAATAAGGCCCGCAGCTACATTGACAATACTTTCTAACGCGTCTGTAAGTATGGCCACAGAATTGGTAATATACCACGCAACGATCTTCACCAAAAACAACAAAATAGAAATTACAGCAATCGTCTTTTGTACCCTTAAATTTTGCCTGGATGTATCCACGTATATATTTGAGATACAAATATATTAAACTGGATCTAAAGCAATTTCAAGAAAAACTACAGGCGAATTATTTCAGCCTGGTTGGTGCAACCGCATACTTACGTTTAAATGCCTTACTAAAAGTTTGAACACCGCAGAAATGAAGCATTGAGGCTATACATGCATCTATCAAATTGTCAATTTCAGCATATTCCTCTTGTTGAACTTGACGTTAGTTTGTAAGATTATATATTCTTACAATGATGGAATTAAATAATCATGATAAACATACAGATAAAGCAGCAATAAACGACTTGCTTGACACTTACCTCCATTTCTATAAAAGAAAACAAACTCATTTACAACAAACTGTAGCTGAAAAAAAGGTCATAGAAAATAATAACAGAATATATATTGCGGAGACTGAAAAGAAAAAATATATCGGTTATATACAATCATTTTTTTCGTTCTCTGCTTTTTCAGTAAAAAGAAAGCTCATCCTGGATGATGTATTTATTCGTGAATCAAAATCAACCGGTTTTGCGACAAAATTGATAAAGGCTGTTAGCATGTTTGCAGCAGCATCCGGAATTGCAAGTATCTCTATTAAATAAAATACAGTTCACTTTTCATTGCACGGGTACTTCTATTACGCAAATAGCCTATATGTGCTGGTATATTATTTGTTAAGGCATAGGCATGAAAAGAAAAAACAAAATTGTAGTAATACTATTTTTCGTATTTGGTATTACTGTATCTGCAACCGCACAATCCCGCAAAGGCCTGATTACTCCATTTAGAAAAGGAAGTATGACTTTAAATCTTGGGGTTGGTTTTGGTACCGATTACAAAAATGAATTCAGGAGTAGTTCTGCCATTGGAACCAAAGCCGCTCTTGAATTTGGAATATGGCAGGCAGGGCCAGGTGTAATTTCTCTGGGAATCGAAGGCGGCGCAACAGCTTCGAACAGGACTGATCGTTATTACCGCGATGATTTTAGAGCACGCACCATCGTTTTTGCCGGCAGATCTGCCTGGCATTATGGATGGAGAGTTCCCGGCCTCGATACCTATGCAGGCTTATCGGGCGGGGTTGGTTTTCACCATTATGAGTATTATGACAACCGCCGTTATGATGATAATGAAGTATTTCCTGTAATAGGTGGATTTGTTGGCGTTTCTTACTTTTTTACACCGTCCTTTGGCGTTAATGCCGAGGCCGGTTTTGATATTACTTCCATCCAGGGTGGAGTAATTTTCAAGCTAAAATAGTTGGATCAAAATAATCTTCCGGCTGGCTTTTCGGTCAGCCGGCTTTTTATTGGCAAAAGGTCAAAAAAAACGATTGTCCTTACCTCGCAAGCCTTATTTTTGTGCCACTTAAAAAAAAGCCATATATGCAGTTTCAACTTTCTGAAGAACATTTGATGATTCAAAAAGCGGCACGTGATTTTGCCATCAATGAATGTCTTCCCGGTGTTATTGAAAGGGATGAACTTCAAAAATTCCCTAAAGAACAAATTGAAAAGTTAGCCGACCTGGGTTTCATGGGTATGATGGTAAAACCCGAATATGGGGGAAGTGGTATGGATACCATTAGCTATGTATTGGCTATGGAAGAAATCAGTAAGATTGATGCGAGTGTGAGCGTATGTGTTAGCGTAAATAACAGCCTTGTCTGTTATGGTTTGCAGGAATATGGTAATGAAGAACAGAAAAAAAATTATCTCACACCACTTGCGCAGGGCAAGAAAGATGGGGAATTATACATCGGAGCTTTTTTATTGAGCGAACCCGAGGCGGGCAGCGATGCAACATCGCAAAGGACAACGGCAGAAGATAAGGGAGATTATTATCTGTTGAATGGAACCAAGAACTGGATCACCAATGGAAATAGCGCTAGTGTTTACCTGGTGATCGCTCAAACTGATGTTAGTAAAGGTAGCCGCGGCATCAATGCTTTTATTGTAGAAAAAAAATGGGCCGGTGTGGTCGTTGGGGCTAAAGAAAACAAACTTGGTATCCGCGGAAGTGACACACATACTATTTTATTCAATGACGTACAAGTTCCAAAAGCAAACCGCATCGGTGAAGATGGATTTGGTTTTAAGTTCGCCATGAAAACACTTGCAGGCGGACGTATCGGAATTGCATCGCAAGCACTCGGCATAGCCAGCGGCGCTTATGAGCTTGCATTGAAATACAGCAAACAGCGCAAAGCGTTCGGTACTGAGATCATGAATCACCAGATCATTCAGTTTAAACTAGCAGATATGGCTACACGAATAGAATCAGCCAGGCTTTTATGTTTGAAAGCTGCCTGGGAAAAAGATCAGCACATCGATTATACCCTTAGCAGCTCCATGGCAAAAGTATTCAGCAGTGAAACAGCTATGTGGACGGCCACAGAAGCAGTTCAGATTCACGGTGGTTACGGTTTCGTGAAAGAATATCATGTTGAACGACTTATGAGAGATGCCAAGATCACACAGATATATGAAGGAACAAGTGAAGTACAAAGGATCGTGATCAGCAGGACAATACTTAAATAGTAATAACAGCCTGTGATAATTTGTGCAAATGATTATTTCGTTTGCACATTTTTTTTGTAACTAATTTAGATGATAAAAAAGAATTAAAAACATGAGTGTTATACAGGCCAGCATGCTCAGGAAACAATATGGCGGAAAATATGTATTAAAAGGAATTAACCTTACTATAGATGCAGGCCAGGTTGTTGGATATATCGGCCCAAATGGCGCAGGAAAAAGTACAACGATAAAAATAATAAGTGGGATCACAGATGATTTTGAGGGAGATGTTTCTGTATTTGGACTGGATGTAAGAAAGCATGCCATCGACATAAAACAACGCATTGGTTATATCCCCGAACAGGCATCCCTGTACGATGTTTTAACACCCATAGAATATTTGCGGTTCGTAGGAAAATTATACTCATTGCCTGATGAAACCATCAATACAAAGTCATGGGAATTATTGCGGTTGTTTGAACTTGCTGATAAAGCTGAAACAAGAATGAATACATACAGCAAGGGAATGAAACAAAAGGTTTTGCTTATAAGTGGCCTCATGCACAATCCTGAAGTGATTTTTTTAGATGAACCTTTAAGCGGGCTTGATGCAAATGCTGTTATCCTGGTAAAAGAAATATTAACGCAGTTAAAGAAAAACGGTAAAACCATTTTTTATTCGTCGCACATCATGGATGTGGTGGAAAAGATCAGTGACCGTATCATCATTATTGATAAAGGTGAGGTTATTGCCGACGGTAGTTTTGAAACACTTAAAGCAAATGCTCAACAAGGTTCGCTGGAAAACATTTTCACATCTCTCACCGGTGGTGACGAACAAAATACCAGTACTGCAAAGGAGTTTATTAATGTATTAAGAAGTTAGATCATGGATAAAATTCTTTTGAAAATATTATTGAAATTGGTGAAGTTATTTGCCGGTAAGCATATAGACCTGGATAAACTTAGGATTATTACAGAAACCAAAATAATGATGGACAGGCGTCGTAGCCCGGCCGCATGGAAGCGCAACCAAAAAAAGGAAATGAAAAATCCCTTGCTCTTTACGCTGATCATGTACAGCATTCTTGGAATGTTTATTGGCTCACTGGTGTTTTATTTACACTCATTATTGATATGTATGATCTTGCTTCATGCTTACCTGTTGTTCATGATGGCTATGACATTGATAACTGATTTCAGCAGTGTATTACTGGACACAGCAGATAACCAGATCATATTACCAAAACCAGTGAACAGCCGCACTTTATTTTTATCCAGGGTTATTCATATTCTTGTTTACCTCTTGCAGTTCATGATTGCCATCGCGGCTGCCCCGATCATTTTTACTTTTATAAAATATGGACTTGTTACAGGAGCTACTACACTAGTCACCATGTTGCTTACAGTTACTTTTGCTGTCTTTATAACTTACCTACTGTATGCCTTAATTTTGCGTTTTGGAAATGAACAAAAAATAAAAGACATCATTGGTTATTTTCAGATATTTATGACTGTTTTTTTTGCTGTTGGATATCAAATAATTCCCCGATTTATTGATTTTGATAACAGCAATTTTACATTTAACCTCCATTGGTATTCTTATTTACTTGCCCCGGTTTGGATGGGCGTGACTACAGAAGCTGTCCATCAATCGATTTATGACAACGTGCATCTATTGATGATTGCCTGCACCATAACCATACCTGTTGTAACAACCTGGTTAATGGTAAAATTTCTTGCTCCCTCTTTTTCAAGAAAGCTCGCGGCGCTGAATAACAATACCGAGATTGCAACAACAACAAAGGGTGAAAGAAAGGGGCGAAAAGATTTTTCTACAAAACTCACTGCCATTTTTTGCACAAGCAAAACTGAAAGTGCCGGTTTTGAAAAAGTATGGAAGATAACAGCAAGGGATAAAAGCTTTAAAGTACAATTTTATCCAAGCCTTGCCTATCTTCTTGTATTTGCATTCGTATTCGTTTTTAAAAGCGGTAAAAATATTTCGGACATATGGCTGCAATTACATACCACGAAATCATTTTTATGGTTCGTATATCTTCCGTTAATGAGCATATCTTCCTGCCTCAACATCATTCCTTTTAATGAAAATTTTGCTGCTGCCTGGATCTATCAAACCGTACCGCTTGCGAAACCTGGCGAAATCATCAGCGGAACTGTAAAAGCTCTGTTGGTCAAATTTTTTATCCCTGTTTATCTTGCCTTATTTGCCTTTGCATTTTATGTATGGGGGCCAATGATCATTGACGATTTTGTATTTGGCTTCTTTAATAATATTCTCATTTTTGTTATCATGGCCAATCTTGTAGATCATTACTTACCGTTTTCCCAACAGGCTAATATCAAACAACAAACCGGTAAATTTGTAAGGGTTCTTATCCAGCTAGCGCTGGTGGCAGTACTCATAGGCCTGCATTACCTGGCACTGAACATTTACTGGTTGCCATTGGTACTAATACCGGCATCTGCCGCCGCAGCCTTTTTATTATTGAAAAGGATTCAACATCTACCATGGTTAAAAATTTCTATTTAATATGCCTGTAAATATCGTTGGTTACGAAAAAATTAAAAAAGAGCTTGCTAGCTGCAATGTTACACTTGTTGCTGTATCTAAAACCAAATCTATAGAAGATATAAAAGAACTCTATAATCTTGGACAAAGAGATTTTGGCGAAAATTATGTACAGGAACTTCTTGATAAATATGCAGCATTACCTAAAGACATACGCTGGCATTTTATTGGCCACCTTCAAACGAACAAAGTAAAATACATTGCGCCCTTTGTTCATCTTATTCATGGTATTGACAGTGAAAAACTATTGATGGAAACTGCCAAACAAGGAAAAAAAGTGAATCGCATTATTCCTTGTTTATTGCAGGTATATATTTCAAAAGACGTAACAAAATTTGGCTTTGATGAAAAAGAGTTAAGCGACCTGGTTCAAAAAATAATGATCGACAGAATTTCCATTCAACAGGTTTCTATACAAGGTTTGATGGGAATGGCAACATTTACAGAAGACAATGCATTGATCACTTCGGAATTTGAAAAGCTTAAATCAATCTTTGATAAATTGAAACAATCTAAATTCAGTGATCCTTTTTCCATTTTGAGTATGGGTATGAGTGCAGATTACAGCTTTGCAGTAGAAGCGGGATCAACGATGGTTCGCATTGGAAGTTTGCTTTTTGGTGAAAGAAATTATCATCCTTAAAAAACCTGCAAATGTTAAAATTTTGTTGACGGCAATGGAATTCCGGTTGATTCATTGTTTCATCACACATAAATAAATATCTTTAATGATCATGTCAGCAGCATTTGAAGCCCAAAAAAACAGGAAAGCCTTTATATATACTGCCATCATTTGTATTTGCCTGCTCCTGTTATTCGTATTAATAAGCTGGAAAGTAATGCCACCTACCGTTCCCGTTGTACAGGATTTAATAGAAATAAATCTTGGTAACAATGAGGAAGGATTTGGCGAGGAACAGCCCCTTAAAAAAGGAAACCGCACCCCTTCCGAAGAAAACATCCCGGTACCAAAACAAGCTGCAGCAAAACCTGTAGAAGTTGAAAAAGTAAACCCAGATGAAAATGCAGATGAAGATGCCGCGGCTGTAAACAAGCCTGAAAAAAATAAACCTAAAGTAAAAATAGAAAACGCCGAAACCCCGGTTGTGGCTCCTGCCCCTAAACCACAAAAACCAAAGATTACATATAACGGGCCCGGTAGCGGACCTGCCGGAAATAATCCAACACAGGATAACGGTTATACCTACCAGGGAAATAAACCCGAAGGAAAAGGCGATAACGGAGATCCAAATGGAAACAAAGATTCTTATGGAAATACACCAGGTGGAAAAGTTGGTGGACCAAAAGTAACAAAAGGAAACAGGAAGATCATTCGTTACTATTCTTTTACCGGAGAATTGCCAAAGGCTACAATTTATGCTAGAATAAAAGTAAGCCCGTCAGGAGCTGGTACTTTTGTTGGATTTGATAAAGGCAGTACCAGTCAAAGTTCATCTTACGGTACTGCGATCAGTAATTATTTACGTACGATGCAGTTTGATAAGTCAGATGATGAATCTGTGGTAACTGTTCAATTCAATTTCAACATTAACTAACATATCTCGAATAGAAATTATGAAGAGCTGCAAACGCTCTATTTCGCATGTGATCGCAAACAGCAATCAGGCTAACGTGCAATAACAAACTAATCCAATTCCCAATTCACTTATTCACCTATTCGCTATTTTTGCTTTATGACATACGAAGAAACCGTCGATTATCTCTACGACCAGCTCCCGATGTTTAGCCGCATTGGTATGGCGGCGTATAAAACAGATCTTGGAAATACCATTCAGCTATGCAACGCATTGGGAAATCCTCAAAATAATTTTAAATGCATCCACATAGCAGGAACCAATGGTAAAGGAAGTACGTCAAGCATGCTTGCAGCCATACTGCAGACATCCGGTTATAAAACAGGATTGTACACTTCTCCTCACTTAAAAGATTTCAGGGAAAGGATACGCATCAATGGCGAAATGATAAGTAAAGATTTTGTCATCGACTTCGTTCAGCGTACCGGTTCCTTGGCTGCATCTATTCAACCTTCTTTTTTTGAACTTACCGTAGCCATGGCTTTTGAATATTTTGCCGTTGAACAGGTAGACATTGCCGTTATTGAAACAGGATTAGGTGGCAGGCTGGACAGTACCAATATCATTTCTCCCATTCTATCGGTCATAACAAACATCGGTTTTGATCACATGCAGCTTTTAGGCAACACATTACAGGAGATTGCGTTTGAAAAAGCGGGAATTATTAAAAACGATGTTCCTGTTGTTATTGGGGAAACGCTGACTGAAACCCTGCCTGTTTTTGTTGATAAGGCAAAAGAAATGAATGCGGATATACACTTTGCTGAAAAAGAATTTACGATTGAGTACATTGATAGCTCTCAATCCATGTTATTGTGTAATGTAAAAGACAATGATTCCAGCATCGTTGAAAAATTCAGGCTTGATCTTACCGGGCTTTATCAAACAAAAAACATCCGTACTGTTTTAAGCTGTATCAAAATTTTGAACGGGCTTGGTATTGCTATTTCTGAAGCAAACATGCATTATGCATTGGAAAATGTTACCAAAATCACCGGTTTAAGAGGAAGATGGGAAAAGATACAAAGCAACCCGGGTATTATCCTTGACGTTGCGCATAATGAAGATGGCATCAAGCAAATACTTGAACAGTTAAGAATTAACCATCCAACATCATCATACCATTTCATATTAGGGTTTGTGAATGATAAGGATATCAACGGAGTATTGTCTTTATTTCCACCCAATGCAGCCTATTATTTTACAAATGCCCATATCCCAAGAGCATTGGCAAAAGAGGAATTAAAAAAACTTGCTGGGGAATATTTGCTGGAAGGCGATTGTTTTGAAAATGTAAATGAAGCTATCAGCCAGGCGAAGATCCATGCAGGTAATAATGATGTGATCATGGTTTGCGGAAGTTTCTTCATTATTGCCGAAGTAGAAACGGATCAGCTTATTCCGTTAGCTGCTAAAAATTCAAAACCGTAAAATAAACAAAGTGCATGCATGCTTTGTTTTATTTCGTGCTGCTTCAACATTGATCTCACTTCATCCAAAGGCTTTAACAGAATTTCAATCTCTTCATTCGGGTCAAGTTTTTGATCTGCTGTTTTCTTACCACCCACAGCCAGGAACATGTACGTAAAATTATTCAATACACCTGGATTGAGCGCTGTAGTACCCAGTAAATGCACGCCTGAAAATGTATAACCTGTTTCTTCCAGCAATTCCCTCCTGATCGCATCTTCTGGTTTTTCATTGGCATCAATAAACCCTCCCGGAATTTCAATCATCACCTGGTTAACGGGGTAGCGGTATTGTTTGATCAATATCACTTCTTTATTTTCTGTAAGGGCCATAGCACCCGCACCGGTAGGAAGTTCAACAACAAAATACGGATCAACGATCTTACCGGTATTGGTTTCATAGCGGTCTTTTCTTGCCGTGAAATAGTGATGCCGGTTAATGTACTCGGAAGAAAGTGTTTTGAAAGACATGCTAAATGTATAATGAGTGATGCCCCAAGGATCAATACCAATCCATTCTTTTGCGTAAGCCGTTAATATGTGCAACATGATGCCTGCTATGCCAGGCATAATTGCCAAGCAGGTACCACAAAGTCATTTCTTTTTTATGTTCAGGGTGAAAAACTTTCCTGTTCCATTCATCGTCGCCAATGTTTTTAATTATTTCCACCCAGCGAGTATGCATTGCATATAGTAATGTAATGGAAATATTGATCGGTACATTTTTCGTGTCCTGCATTTCAGCCCATGCAGCTTCATCATAAGGTTTGATGGAAGGATTGTCTTCTGTTAACCCTAGTTTGAAGCGAATATAAGCATTCATATGGCTGTCAGCAACATGATGTACAACCTGCTTTACAGTCCACCCGCCTTCCCTGTAAGGCGTATCTAACTGGTGATGATCCAGGTTGGTAATGGCATATTCAATTTGCTGTGGTAAAGATTGAATGTCAAGCAACCATTCGTGCAATTGTGTTGCCGAAAATGGTTGCTCAACATATTTCCCTATGGGGTATTTAAGGTCTTCCATTATTTTGTTGCAGCTGGTTTTATATCCAGTAATGTGATCTCAAAGATCAACGCAGCCCCCCCTGGGATAGCACCGCCTGCGCCCCTTTCACCATATGCGAGTTCACTTGGAATAAATACCTTCCAATGATCTCCTTTTGACATGAGTTGCAGAATTTCCGTCCAGCCCTTTATAACTCCGCCAACAGCAAACGTAGCTGGTCCCCTTCCGGTAGAAGCATCAAATTGTTTTCCATCAACAAGTGTTCCTACATAATCAACAACTACGGTATCCTGTGGCGTTGGTTTGATACCCGGCTCGCCCTTTTTTAATATTTCATACTGCAACCCATCCGGTAAGGTAGTTACCTCGGGCCTTTTTTTATTTGTGGCCAGAAATGCTTCTCCTTTTGCTCTTTCAGCTGCATTTACTTTCTTGCTTTCTTCTTCTTTTACTTTACCAAAAATGGTCATTTGTTCCTGAAGTTTTCCATTACATTGTTCAGGCGTTAATGCAGTAGGATTATTTTTAAAAACATCATCCAGTGCTTTTATCATCAATGCTGAATTTAAATTGGTAATCCCCTGGTCCTTCATATTATTGCCGATGTTGACTCCCACAGCATAGCTAAAACTATCAAGTAGGTTTTTCATTACGGGCTTTGTCGTGGCAGTACCCGCAGATGTTACCGGTGTTTTCTTAGCCTGTGCAAATACACCCGATATGATTGAGCCCAGCATCATAGTACAAACAACTAACTTCTTCATCAATATTTAATTTTTAATTTAAAAATGTATGCAAAGAAAAACAACTTTATTCATCCCGCATCTCTCTTCCTGTTAAATGTATAAAAACATCTTCCAGGTTAGCGGCTTTTACCTGCTTGGGCCTTTCAAAGCCCGTTGCTACAAGGTCATCAATCATTTTATCCGGGGAATCAAGTTTGATTATATTTCCCTGGTCCATAATAGCTATGCGGTCGCAAAGTTGTTCTGCCTCATCCATATAATGAGTAGTTATAATAACTGTGGCCCCATTATCACGGATTTCTTTAATAAGGTCCCACAAATTTCTTCTTGCCTGTGGATCAAGGCCGGTAGTTGGCTCATCCAGGAAAACAATTCTTGGTGTATTGATGAGGGTGGTAGCGATGGAAAAGCGTTGCTTCTGTCCACCGCTTAGTTCCTTGGCCTTGCTTTTCGCTTTATCAACAAGATTCACTTTTTTCAACAACTCCATAGGGTTAACAGACTTATTGTATAAACCTGCAAAAAGCCCGATCAATTCTAACAAGTTCAACCCAGGATAAAAACCTGATGTTTGTAATTGTACCCCAATGATTTTTTTAATGTCTGCAGGTTGTTTGTCAAGATCAAATCCATCCACGATCACTTCTCCGCCGCTTTTTTCCCTGAGTGTTTCAATAATCTCTAACGTGGTTGATTTACCTGCGCCATTCGGCCCGAGGAGTCCAAAGATCTCTCCTTCATAAACATCAAAAGAAATGGATTTTACGGCTTTAAATTCGCCATAATTCTTTGTAAGATTTTTTACCGATATGATTTTATTTCTCATTGATTATCTCCCAGTTTACTCAACTCAATCTTTCTGTTTTAATTCCAGTATAGCTTTCCAGTTCATCCATCATTAGTTCGCTGCCGATAAATAAAGGCGTACGTTGGTGAACATCTGTTGGTATGATATCAAGGATGCGTTGCTTTCCATTGGTTGCCTTACCTCCGGCTTTTTCTACAATAAAGGCAAAGGGATTACATTCATACATGAGGCGGAGCTTTCCTTTTGGTTTATCGGTTGTTCCGGGGTACATAAATATACCTCCTTTGATAAGATTGCGGTGAACATCCGCGACCATACTGCCGATGTAACGCTGCGTGTAAGGTCCGCCGGTAGCTTTATCTTTATTCTGGCATGCATTTATGTATTTCTTCACCGGCTCTTCGTACTGGAAAAAATTTCCATGATTAACAGAATATATTTTCCCCTTATCCGGGCATTGAATATCAGGATGACTCAAGGTAAACTCACCAATAGACTGGTCAAGGGTAAAACCATTAACCCCACGTCTTGTTGCATATACCATCATGGTGGATGAACCGTAGATCATATAACCCGCAGCCACCTGCCTGTTTCCGGGCTGTAAAAAGTCTTCTTTGGTAGCCGGTTTGCCAAGTTCACTTATGCGGCGGTAAACACTAAAAATGGTACCAATCGAAACATTTACATCAATGTTGCTGCTACCATCAAGCGGATCAAATAGACAAACATATTTGGATTGATTGCTGATCTCGTCATCAAAAACAACCACATCATCCAGCTCTTCGCTGCCAATACCGGCACAACTGATACCGTGTCTTAGTACACCCACGAACTGGTTATTGGCAAATACATCCAGCTTTTTCACTTCTTCACCCTGAACATTCATGGTACCGGCATCCCCCAGGATATCTACCAGGCCGGCTTTATTTACTTCAACATGAACACGTTTTGCTGCCAGGCCCATGTCTCTCAAAAGGCTTGAAAGCTCCCCGGTAGCTTTTGGAAAATCCCTGAGCTGTTGGATGGTAAATTCATCCAGTGTTTGTATTTTTCTGTTTATGGCCATAAAACAATTTCTCGTTTACAATTTACGAAGTTAGATTTGCGGCTCAAATGTAAGGTTTATATTATTTTTAATAAGAAATGTTACATGTTGAATTTTAATGTGGAATTTGACTTTTTTTTGAAATTTTATAATACGGTAAATGAAAGTATACAAATTTGGAGGCGCAAGCATTAATAGCATAGAGCGGATAAAAAATACGGCTAACATCATCAAACAGGGAAATGGAAAACTACTTGTTGTTATTTCCGCTATGGGCAAAACGACCAATGCACTTGAAAAAGTGGTAGAAGCATTTTTTGAAGGCAGATCAGAAGACGCACTAAAGCTTTTTGGACAGGTGAAAGAAAACCATTTAAATACTTTAAAATACCTGGTCACAAAAAATTGGCAGGAAGCGGAGGAACAATTAAAACAATTTTTTACTGAAGTTGAATGGATGCTTCATGATAAACCAGTAAGAACCTTTGATTATTATTATGACCAGGTTGTTTGCTGTGGCGAACTATTAAGTACAGCCATCGTGAGTCATTATTTATCAGAAGAAGGAATAAATCACAAATGGATTGATGTAAGAGACATTATAAGAACCGATAGTAATTTTCGTGATGCCGCGATTGACTGGTCTTATACAGAAAAAAAAGTGTCATCAGATGTTGCTCCCTTGTATGCTGAATATGATATCATCCTTACACAGGGTTTTATTGGATCTACAGATGAAAATGAAAGCACTACACTTGGCCGTGAGGGAAGTGATTATTCTGCTGCCATATTTGCCAATCTTTTATCTGCCGCATCGCTAACCATATGGAAGGATGTGGATGCCGTAATGAGTGCAGATCCTAAAGTGTACAAAAATGCTGCTATTATCCCGGCATTGAGTTTTACAGAGGTGATTGAAATGGCTTATTATGGCGCCCAGGTAATACACCCAAAAACCATAAAGCCTTTACAAAACAAGAATATACCGCTTTATGTAAAGAGCTTTCTTGACCCGGAATTGCCAGGAACTTCTATCAGCAAACAGTTATCCAGGAATTTGCCTCCCATCATTGTTGATAAGGAAAAACAGGTGTTGGTCCAGTTTAAATCTAAAGATTTTTCATTTGTAGAAGACAAACCGATTGATCAATTGCATGAACTTTTTAATCTTGTTAAGATAAAGCCTAACCTTTCGCAAAACACAGCAATATCACTTTTGTGTTGTTTTGATGACAAGCCGGAAAAAATTGAAAAACTTGCTGCAGATGCATCTTTAATCTTTGATGTGGAAGTAGAAAAGAATTTAACCTTGCTTACAATCAGGCATTATGATGAGAATACAATTAAAACATTGACTGCCGATAAGCAAATTGTACTTGAACAAAAAACACCGCAAACAATACAGGTGTTGATGAGATAAGAAAATGGTGAAACCAACGTTTCACCAAATAAAATTAATTACCCTAAATATTGATGATTTACATTCCAGGTCGTCTTAATTCAGAACATATTCCCCCTTCTTATTTACCATGATCACGGGTAGCTGCTTCTTTCCCTCGAAATAGTCGAACACTTCCTTTATATTCTTATTAAACTCCTGTAGGTAAGCATTGTTCTTAATGGTATTGTTCAGGTATTCCATAGATTTTTTTACATTATACCTTACGGGAAAAACGTGAACGGGGATAAATTCCTGGCCTTTGGCCCTTACACTTGAAGCTATAATATATAACTCTTCTATCGGTTCATCACTGATAGCAATGCAACCGGTAGAAACACAATTGCCATGGATATAAATAGAATTTCCCGGTTTTTGCGGATCACTCAAAATCCTGTCCGAGGCATTTGGATAATTAAGACCTAATGAAAGATGATAATTACTATTGGGATTAAATTCATTGATCTGGTAAAATCCTTCCGGCACCTGATAGTCGCCCTGCATGCGCTTTGGGCCCATCGTGCCACTTTGCATACATATTTTATACGTTTTAAATAATCTAAATGGTTCCTGTAGACTTCCTTTTACCCAAACCTCCAGTTGTTTATCATATTTAAATGACCTGATATACATGGCTTCGGGTGGCCAGGCAAGTTTTTGTTTTTCAAACTGTTTCTTCAATGAATCTTCCATGCGGCTAAGTATGGAAGGCACTTTATAGGAAGTTCTTTGAATACCACTAACGGCATTCTGTGAAAATGAACTCGCAGAAAAAAAAGTCAATGCCAGGCACAAAATCAATATTTTATGAATATCCTTCATCAAAAAACAATTGCGTATACAGTTAACGGGGAGTGTGAAAATAATAAAATATTGTTTTCATTGCTGTTAAAAATATGCATCACAACATCTTCCCCGTAGTCAAATGTGGTAAATACTGATAAAATGAGGATTTTTACACCCGTAATCATCTTCATTTTCAAATCAGATTATAATAACAGTTAATTTTTATCTGTCATTATATCACAGGTTGCCTCTTGCATCCTGCTCTCTCTCCAGTGCTTCAAACAAGGCTTTGAAATTTCCCTTTCCAAAACTTTTCGCTCCTTTGCGTTGGATAATTTCAAAAAAAAGTGTCGGCCTGTCCTGCAACGGCTTACTGAATATTTGCAATAAATATCCTTCTTCATCTTTATCGATGAGGATACCCAATTCACTCAACGGCTGAAGATCTTCATCTATTTTACCAACACGATCCAGTACGTCTACGTAATAACTTTCCGGAATTTTTAAAAATTCAACACCGCGGTTCTGTAGGTCTTTTACTGTTTCAACAATATCCGCGGTTGCAATTGCAACATGCTGAACACCTTCTCCATTGTAAAAATCCAGGTACTCCTCTACCTGGCTTTTCTTTTTGCCTTCCGCAGGCTCATTGATCGGAAACTTAACATACCCGTTTCCGTTACTCATAACTTTGCTCATCAGGGCCGAATATTCAGTAGAAATATCCTTATCATCAAAAGACAGAATATTTCTGAATCCCATCACGTCTTCATAAAATTTAACCCAGGGATTCATTTGGTTCCACCCAACATTTCCCACGCAATGATCAACATACAAAAGGCCTGTGGAAACAGGATTGTACACAGATTTCCACTCCCTGAAGCCCGGCATGAACGTACCGTTGTAATTTTTTCTTTCAATAAATAAATGCACTGTTTCCCCGTAAGTATGTATCCCACTTATCACGATCTCACCGTCTTTATCTGTCAGGTTAACAGGTTCCATATAACTTTTACCGCCACGCATGGTTGTTTGCTTCCAAGCATCCGTAGCATCTTCCACTTTAAGTGCAAGAAATTTTACACCGTCACCATGTTTGGCCACGTGATCTGCTATCTCGTTATTTGCCCTTAAGGGCGTTGTTAACACAAATGTTAGTTTGTTCTGCCGGATCACATAGCTTACTTTATCCATGACACCTGTCTCGGGTCCGGCGTAAGCAAGTGATTGAAATCCAAAAGCTGTTTTATAAAAATGGGCCGCTTGTTTTGCATTGCCTACATAAAATTCCACATAATCTGTTCCGTGCAAAGGAAGAAAATCAGTTGTGGCCTTTGATATATTTGCAGGGACTGTTGTTGTTGCTGACATAAGTAATATTATATATAGATGATGGTATAGAAACAATTTGTTTCCTAAGATCCTAAATGAGAATTTTCCTGGGGAGAATTATTTCGAATCCATTGCAAGGGTCACCATGAGCAATGTATAGGTTATGCGCTTATCAGCAAATATTTTATGTGGATAATCCGGCATCATTTCCTTCCAAAGATAATAAAAAAATATCGCTGTTACAAGGAGCAATTTCTATTTAAGCATATAAACCAGCTTCTGAAATGTAAAAAAATCATTACCTAAAATTTTAACCCGCTTTCAGGCATCTTCCTTTTATATTTGCCGGATGAAAAAAGCAGGGATCCTTGGTGGAGGACAGTTAGGCCGCATGTTATTACAGGCAGCTGCCAATTACCCCGTAGAGACTTTTATATTAGAGAATGACCCACAATGCCCTGCGGCACATTTATGTCATCGTTTTGTCAAAGGAGATATTACGAGTTACGACGATGTATATCAATTTGGAAAAAACCTTGATGCCATAACCATCGAGATTGAAAGCGTTAACCTGGAAGCCCTGGAAAAACTGGAAGCAGAAGGTGTTGAAGTGTATCCCAAACCGGCAGCACTGAAAATTATAAAAGATAAAATACTTCAAAAAGAATTTTATAAAAATCACCATATACCGACAAGTGATTTTGTTATCACTCAAAATCTTAAAGACCTGCAAGCGCATACTCATCTTTTACCGGCAGTTCATAAAATTGGCCAGGGTGGTTATGATGGCAAGGGTGTGCAGGTGATAAACAATAAAGAGGAGCTACATGCCGGATTTGATGCTCCCGCTATACTGGAGAAAAAAATAAATATAAAAAAGGAAATTGCGTTAATCATTGCCGTTAGTTCTACGGGAGAGATCAGGTTGTATAGTCCTGTTGACATGGTTTTTAATCAAAGGCTCAATTTGCTAAGCCACCAGTTAAGCCCGGCTGAATTGCCTGAAAAAGTATTCTGGAAAGTAGAAGCCATCGCCATGAAGCTGGTTAAGGAATTAAAAAGCCCTGGAATATTTGCTGTGGAGTTTTTTGTTGATGAGCAGGATAATGTATTGGTGAATGAAACCGCCCCCAGGGTACACAACAGTGGTCATCACAGTATAGAGGCATGTTACAGCAGCCAATTTGATATGTTATGGCGCATCATCCTTCAATATCCCCTTGGAAACACAGATAATATCCTGCCTGCTGCAATTGTAAATCTTGTTGGCGAAAATGAATACACCGGGCCTGCACATTACGAAGGGCTTGAAGAAGTATTAAAAATGGACAATGTGTTTGTGCATATTTATGGCAAAGCTAATACGAAGCCCGGCAGAAAGATGGGACATGTTACCATTTTAAGCAATGAAAAACAGGAGCTGCTGCACAAGGCTAACCAGATAAAACACATACTGAAAGTAGTGACCAGGTAAGAACTCTACAGGGTTAAACTATTTGTCAAACGTTTCAATTCTATTTCTGCTGATTTGGCTGCAAAATTCAAATTCACAACACGGAAACCGGATTCCTCAAAACTTTGTTGTGCATTTTTTACTTCAAACAATGTTGCTTGTTTTAATTGAAAGCGAAGTAATGTTAACTCGAGCAATTTACCAGATAAACTGTAGTTGGCTTGTGCCGTATCCAATTGACTGATTGTATTTATATAAGATTGATACTGCTTAACTGCCTGCGCATTAAAATCTCTTAATAAAATTTGTTTTTGGATACCCGCATTTTTTACATCGATTGCTGCTACCTGTTGCTGGCGTTTGAAAATGGATCCATTAAAAATGGGTATAGTTACCGAGAGTCCGACCGTTGGCCCGTAATTCTGGTTTAACAGGAGATTGCCTGCGGCTGCCTGGTTCCTGCTGAATGCGTAGCCGGCTGTTGCACGAACAGAAGGATATCTTTGCGCAGCTGTTTCTTTTACAATAAATTCATTAATCCTTATTTGGCTCTCGGCTGCTTTTATATCTGCATTTTTGTTGATGTTGTTTAATACGCTATCCAGTTTTATACTTTTATCGATGATGATCGTATCCTTTATGTTGATAATAGAATCCGCTTTCAAAGTAAGCAACTTTAATAATTCTGTCCTTGATTGATCAACGATCAATTGTTGTGCAAGTTTTGATTGCTGTAAAACATTCAGATCAATCTGCGCCTGGAAAAGATCTGCGTTATTTGCGAGCCCCACTTTTTGGCGCACTTTTACAATATCCAGTTGTTGGTTAGAGGCTTCGATAGACTTATCAATTGTTTTTATATAATCCTGCTGCCTTACAATATCATAATAAGCAACCATCACGGAGGCCATAATGTTCTGTACCTGCGCATTTAATTGTTCCCTGCTTTGCAATTGAAGTTCTGCGAACCTTTTTTTAGTAGCAACTACACGGCCTCCATTATAAAGCAAAATGCTACCGGTAATATTTGCGTTGAGGTTATTGGCTGCCGCGTTGGTGCGGTTGATATCCGTTCCTGTATTCAATTTTTGATTTACAGTAGTTACCTGTTCGTTATCGGCAAAACCCCCTGTAACCAGGGGCAATCCACCAGCATATCCATAATTATTGTAAATGGTTGCAGCCTGGATATTATTATTAGCAATCTGTATATCCAGGCTATTCTTTAAAGCAATATTAAGGGCATCAGGCAACTGCAATACATTTTGCGCCATTGATGACAATGAAAAAAACAATAACAAAACAATTAAAAAAAATATCCGCTTCATCAATAATTTATTTATCCTTTACATTAGTATCATTTGAAGAATTTCCTGTTGTTGCGGCAACCGTATCGTTTTCTTTTTCTGCAGTTGCATGTTCTTTTTTAGGTGCCAGTAAAGAGTACATAGCTGGTATGACAAACAATGTAAGTATCAATGAAAAAATCAGTCCGCCAACTATGACGATTCCTAAAGGTACACGGCTTGTTGATGCAGCACCAAGACTTAGTGCAATTGGCAAAGCGCCTCCACAAGTTGCCAGGCTTGTCATTAAAATTGGCCGCAGTCGTTGTCGTGCTGCAGTTAAGATTGCATCCTTTTTCGATAAGCCCTGTTCTCTTTTTTGATTGGCAAATTCAACGATCAATATGCCATTCTTTGTTACAAGCCCAATGAGCATGATCATACCAATTTCAGAAAATATATTCAGTGTTTGCCCAAACATCCAGAGGCTTAATAACGCACCTGCCAATGCCAGTGGAACTGTAAACATAATGATAAGCGGATCTACAAAACTTTCGAACTGTGCGGCCAAAACAAGATATATCAGGATCAGGGCAAGGCCAAATGCGAATGCAATGTTCGACGAACTTTCTGCATAATCCCTGGCAGGACCAGACAATGCGGTTTGATAAGTCTCATCCAATAATTTCTTTTGAATGGCCTGCATGGCTTTTATCCCATCCCCGATGGTATAGCCTTCGGAAAGAGATGCAGAAATAGTTGCAGCTTTGTCCCTGTTGAAATGATATAAGGTTGGAGGACTGCTGCTTTCTTCTAATTTAACGACAGCGGTTAAAGGAATATTTTGTCCCCTGTCATTGCGTACATATAATTTCGAAATATCATCAGGGACATCCCTTTCACTTCGTTCTACCTGTGCGATCACAGAATATTGATGACCTTCTTTTAAAAAATAAGCAAGCCTTCCGCCACTGAAGGCAGATTGTATCGCAGAAACAACATCCTGGGACGATAAGCCGAGGTCCTTTACTTTCATCCTGTCAAGGGTAAGTTGAATTTCTGGTTTATTGAACTTAAGGTTTACATCCACAGTGGAGAATGTTTTATCTTTTCTTGCCTCATCTAAGAATTTGGGAATGATGTCTTTTAACTTTTCAAGACTCGCATTCTTCAAAATAAATTGTACCGCCGAACTTCCTCTCGATCCGGCACCAACGGCAATTGTTTGTTCCTGTACCACTGATATCCTGGTATCATTGAAACGGGAAAGTTTTCTCGTAAGGTCGTTTGCGATCTGGTCCTGTGTTCTTTCCCTTTCACCAACCGGCACAAGTGCGAGCCTTGGCTGTGTGGTGTTGATCGCTCCGGCAGGTGTGCGGGCAAAAACAAAGTCTCTTTCAGGAATAGAGTCGTACAGGTAGTTGGAAATGTCGTCTGCAATCTTTTGCATTTTTCCATAACTCGTTCCTTCCTGGGCAGTAACACTAAAACGAATACTGCTTCTATCTTCCAACGGAGCGATCTCGCCTTTCAATGTACCCATAATCAGCCAGATCATCGCTGTGCAAACAACGATAATCACGATTGCCATGAACCGAACTTTTAAAAATCCGTTCAGCAAATTTTTATACCCATTTTCCATCCCGGTAAAAAACGGTTCGGTTTTCATATAGAATTTACCGTGCCCCTGGTTCTTACGTGTTAACAGCACATTCAATACAGGTGTAATTGTAAGAGAAACAAACGCAGAAATTAACACCGCAGCTGCAAGTGTAACACCGAACTCACGGAACAGCCGTCCAATAAAGCCTTCCAGGAAAATAACAGGAAGAAATACAATGGCCAGTGTTATAGATGTTGAAATAACAGCAAAGAATATTTCCTTACTACCTTCCAATGCCGCTTTTCTTATCGGCATACCTTCTTCCATTTTACGGAAAATATTTTCAGTAACAACAATACCATCATCTACCACGAGACCTGTTGCCAGGACAATACCAAGCAATGTAAGAATGTTAACAGTAAATCCCGACAGGTACATGATGAAGAAAGTTGCTATCAATGAAATAGGAATATCAATCAGCGGACGAATGGCAATGAGCCAGTTGCGAAAGAAAAAGAAAATTACCAACACAACGAAACCAAATGCAATGAATATTGTTTCTTCTACTTCACTGATTGATTTGCGGATATTTTGTGTATTATCGATGAGTATATTGGTTTCAATATCTGATTTATTATTTTTCTTAATGGCCTCCAGCTTTTTATTAAGATCATCTGCGATCTGGATATTATTGGCACCTGGTTGAGGGATGATGGCAAGACCAACTGCATTAACGCCATTGTATTTCCAGCTTTGCTCTAAATTTTCCGGCCCGATCTCTACCCTGGCCACATCATTCAAACGTACGATGCCGGAACTATCTTCTTTTATGATCAGATCCTGGAATTCCTTTTCCGAAGTAAGCCTTCCCAATGTTTTAATAGTAAGCTCTGTATTGTTACCGTAGATTTTACCGGGAGGAAGATCAATATTTTCATTGCCTACGGCATTCCTGATATCAGTAAAGGATACATTGAATGCATCCATTTTACCAGGATTAAGCCAGAGCCGCATGGCATATCTTTTTACCCCAAAAATATTTACTGAGCTAACCTGGTTGATGGTTTGAAATTGTTGTTGTAAAACATTTTCTGCATAATCACTTAATTCAAGTAAGCCTTTTGTACGGCTTTGAACAGCGAGTATCATAATAAAATCACTGTTGGCATCCGCCTTGGTAACAACGGGTGGCGCATCAATATCCTGTGGCAAACTCCTGCTTGCCTGTCCAACTTTATCTCGTACATCACTGGCTGCTGCTTCAAGATCAACTCCCAATTCAAATTCAACAGAAATATTGCTGCTGCCAAGTGAACTTGATGAAGTGATTGTTTTAATACCGGGGATACCGTTTATTTGTTTTTCCAGCGGTTCTGTTATCTGTGCTTCAATAATATCAGGATTGGCGCCAGTGTAAGAAGTGCTGATGCTGATCACGGCAGGATCAATAGCCGGGTAATCACGAATGGCTAAAAAAGTAAATCCAACCACACCGAACAGGATGATCATAAGGTTCATCACGGTAGCGAATACTGGCCGTTTCAAAGAAAATTCAGAAATGTTCATTCAAGCGTTCTTCTAGTGTGATTATAATTTAATACATTATACTTATTGATGATTATGATTTTATTGTAGAATCTTTTGCAGCCATATTCAACTTTTTAACTGACCTCACTTTTACTTTTGCCTTCGGCCTTACAAACAAAACACCTGTCACTACAATGGAGTCCCCTTCATTTAAACCAGAAAGAATTTCTATATTATCTGTCAACCTGTTTCCTGTTTGCACGTTTACGAAGCTCACATTGCCATCCTTTACTACGACTACCTGGTTGTTCTTATCATCTGGTATAATTGCATTGGTAGGAACTATAATTGACGACCTGTCCTTTCCTTCGTCAATATAAACCTTTACAAAAGCCCCCGGATTAACAACCGTATTTTTCAATACGGCTCTTACTTTGATATTCCTGGTATCTGTATTGGCGCCTGGTTCAGTTGCCACAATAACCGCTTTCTCCCTTTTTTGATTATTATCCAGGCTTAGCGAAACGTCTATCTCTGCTCCTGTCTTTATTACATTTCCATATGCTTCCGGCAGCGTAAAATCAATTTTCACCTGGCTAACCTGTTGAAGGGTTGCTATCACAGTCGCTGGTGTAACATATGCGCCGGGGCTAACCTGCCTTAAGCCAACAACACCTGTAAAAGGAGCCCGGATAACCGTTTTATCGATCAGGGACTGTGTATATTGAATATCAGCCTTATAACCATTTACCTGGTTTACGGCAAGATCATAGTCGCTCTGGTTGATCCCGCTTATATCCAATAATTGTTTATAACGGCCTACCGTTGTTTCGGCGAGATCTAACTGAACCCTGCTTTTACTCAGCTGTGCCCTGAGATCTGCATCGTTGATTTTTGCCAGGATGGTTCCCTGTGAAACCGGGCTGCCCTCTGCCACTTTAAGGTATGTGAGCCGGCCACTAACCTCGGGGTGTAATTCAACATATTCATTTGCAACAACACTCCCATTGGCTTCAATCACGTTGCTAACGGGCTGTGGGGCCGCAATGATCACATCTACAACTGTTGGTGGATTTGCTTTAGGCGTTTTCGGGGCCTTCGATTTCTGTTTACAACTAAAAGCCAGGAAAATAATAATTATATATCCTAAAAAGAAAACACGACTATTCAAGAAATGCATTGGAAAATATTTATTAAGAAATGCCGGACAAACTATTTCAATAGGGTTAAAAGAATATTTAAACAAATGTCAGATTCTATGCCATAAAGCTGCGTTAAAATATTATTAGAACTAATATTCGGTACCAGTGGTAGTCTGCACTTTTTATCTTTGCTTTGCTAAAACTGAATCAATTATGACCCCACTTGCAGGAATCATTATGGGTAGCGAAAGTGATCTTTCGGTGATGGAAGCCGCTGTTGAAATGTTTAAATATTTCAATATACCTTATGAGCTTACCATCGTATCAGCTCACCGTACACCTGACCGCATGCGGGATTATGCGATTAATGCTACATCAAGAGGACTGAAAGTAATTATTGCCGGGGCCGGAGGTGCTGCACATCTGCCGGGTATGGTTGCTTCTTATACCATATTACCTGTTATTGGTGTCCCTGTTAAATCATCCAACTCTATTGATGGATGGGATTCGGTATTATCCATATTACAAATGCCCTCAGGAGTGCCTGTTGCAACCGTTGCCCTAAATGGGGCAAAAAATGCCGCCATCCTCGCGGCCCAGATCCTTGCTACATCAGATGATTCTCTTTCAGGAAAGCTGGCGGAGTATAAAAAGACGCTTGAGGCCCAGGTCATGGAAATGGTTGATAAAGTAAAAAAAAGGTAAAAATCATTCAAAAATACCTGCCATTTTCACTTAATATAATATTTTAGCCGTTTATCTAATAAACTCAGTCTTTCTGTGACAGAGCCATTTTTGTAGTTACTTTTGCAACCAAACTCAAATTTATATGCTTAAAATTAAACTCGCACTTTTCTTAATGTTCGGTGTTGCTTTTGCCCATGCGCAAAAAGTGGCATTCACTGAATATGATCTTAAAAATGGGCTTCATGTGGTATTACACCAGGATAAAACAGCCCCGGTAGTAGCCGTTTCCGTCATGTATCATGTAGGAAGCAAGGATGAGCAAACAAACCGTACCGGATTCGCACATTTTTTTGAACATCTTTTATTTGAAGGATCAGCAAATATTAAAAGGGGTGAGTTCATGAAAATTGTGAGCAGCAATGGCGGGCAAAACAATGCAAACACTACGCAGGACCGCACTTTTTATTATGAAGTATTTCCTTCCAATCAACTTGAAACTGGTATGTGGCTTGAAAGCGAGCGCATGATGCACCCCGTGATCAATGAGATCGGTGTAAAAACACAGAACGAAGTGGTAAAAGAGGAAAAACGTTTAAGGGTAGATAATCAGCCTTATGGCAATTTCATCGCTGAGATCATGAAGCGCCTTTTCACAAAGCACCCATACAACTGGGTTACCATCGGCAGCATGGCTGATCTTGATTCTGCCAAACTGGATGAGTTTATTGCTTTCAATAAAAAATACTATGTTCCAAACAACGCTGTACTGGTAATCGCCGGGGATATCGATGTAGAAAAAACAAAAAAACTGGTGGATGGCTATTTTAGTGAAATCCCAATGGGGGCACCAATCACACGCAACCCTGCCAGGGAAGAGCCTATTACAAAAGAAATCGTGGATACCGCCTATGATAATAATATACAAATACCTGCCATCATGACGGCTTACCGTACACCCGGACTTACAAGCAAAGAATCACTTGCTTTGCAACTTGCTTCTGATGTATTAAGTACTGGTTCAAGCAGCCGTATGTTTAAGAAAATGGTTGATGAAAAAAAGAATTCACTGCAGGTTGGATCGTTTAACTATGCTTTGGAAGATTATGGCGCTTATATCGTTTATGCATTACCGAATGGAGATACCAAACTCACGGATCTTGTTAAAGATATGGACGAGGAAATATTAAAATTACAATCAGAACTGATCAGTGAAACTGAATTTACCAAGATCAGGAACCAATATGAAAATAATTCTGTAGGTGCCAATGCAAAAATGCTTGGAGTTGCAGAAAACCTGGCTGATGGTTATACTTTCTATAATAAAAATACAAATCACATCAACGAAGACCTGGATGAAATCCGTAAAATCACCAGGGAAGATATTCAGAGTGTTGCAAAAAAATACCTGAATCCGAATCAACGTGTATTGTTGTATTATTTACCGAAGAAATAATTATATCAAATCATCCAGCTTAAAAAAAATAAAATGAATAAGATATTATATACACTATTTTTCGCAGCGGCAGGCCTTACTGCTTCTGCTCAAACGATCGACCGTACCAAGGCTCCAAAGGCAGGTCCGGCGCCAGTAATAGAATTCAAATCTCCAGAAACATTTACTTTACCAAATGGCATGACCGTTTTGGTAGTGGAAAATCATAAACTTCCAAAAGTATCGGCGACCCTTAGCATTGATGCAGGGCCCGTTTTAGAAGGAAGTAAAGCAGGTGTTTTGGACCTGATGGGACAAATGCTTGCTGAAGGAACCAAATCAATGCCTAAAGCAAAATTTGATGAATCCATCGACCTGTTGGGAGCAGATGTAAACCTGTTTGCCAATGGAGGATCAACTTCAGCATTGACACGCTATTTTAACCAGGCATTTATGTTGATGGCAGATGCATTGAAAGATCCTGCCTTTCCACAAGAATCATTTGAAAAATTACAGAAACAAACAATCACTGGTTTGAAATCCGGTGAAAGAAGTGCTTCTACTATTTCAGGAAGAGTGGTTGGTGCATTGTCGTATGGCAAGAAAACAGCTATGGGTGAATTTGTAACGGAAGAGTCTGTAAAAAACCTTACACTGGAAGATATAAAAGAAGCTTATAAAAAATACATTACACCGTCCCGCAGTTACCTAACATTTGTTGGAGACATTACACCAGGAAAAGCAAAAGAACTTGTTACACGTGCATTTGGCACCTGGACAGGGAGGAAATTATCATTGCCACAGATTCCGAATGCAGAAAACGTAGGAACGACTGAAATTGATTTCATAGATGTGCCCACAGCTGTACAGGGTGAATTGAGTGTTACAAATCTTATCAATAACCCGATGGGTGGAGCGGATTATCATGCATTACTGTTGGCAAACCAGATATTGGGCGGTGGTGCAGAAAGCAAATTGTTTATGAACCTTAGAGAAAAACATGGTTTCACATACGGCAGTTATTCCAACACCGGCAATGGCCGTTTCCAGACCCAGTTTAAGAGCAGTGCACAGGTTCGCAGTGAAAAAGCAGACAGCGCTATCGTGGAAATGATGCGGGAAATTGATAACATGAGAACAGGAAATATTACTGATGAAGAACTAGCCATTGCCAAAGCGAAATACAATGGCTCTTTTGCTATCGGAATGGAAGACCCAGCACGTACAGCCACTTATGCTACTAACATTCTGATCAATAATCTTCCAAAGGATTTCTACCGCACTTTTTTACAAAAAGTAAATGCTGTAACAAAAGAAGACATTCAAAAAGTATCTAAGAAATATTATGACAAGGATAAAAGCCGCATCGTGGTTGTAGGCAATGGCAGCAAGATTTTGCCAAACCTTACCAGGCTGGGATATCCTATCAAACAATATGATAAGTATGCTGATCCTGTTGTTGAAAAACCAAAAGAAACCAATGTAAAGGAATCAGATAAAAATACGGATGCGGTAACGGCTTTCTCTATTGTTAACGATTACCTGAAAGCGATCGGCGGGAAGGATGAAGCCAAAAAACTCACTTCAACAAAAAGTACTATTTCTATAACCATTCCTAATGGCCCTACCTTAAGTGGTGTTGAATTAAAAATGGCTCCAGGCAAACATTTTACTCAAATGAAAATGGGTGAAATGGTTGTTTACGAAACTTCTTTCAACGGTACTAAAGGTTATACCGCCCAGGCTGGCCAGCCAAAGAAAGATATGGACACAACTGAAATAAAAGAATCTTTGGACGAAAAATCAATCATCCCACAGGTTAATTACATTTCAAATGAGTTTAAAACCTCTTACCTGGGTATTGGAAAATCGGGCACAGAAGATTGCTACAAGATCAAGATCACCAAACCGAGCGGCAAAGTAAGCACTGAGTACTATTCCATGAAGACAGGATTGCTTCTTAAAGAAGAAAGCACGGAAACTGAGAATGGCGCCGAAACGGCTGTTACAGTTGAATATGCAGATTATAAGAAGGTTGGTAACCTGATGTTCCCATTCTCTATAACTCAGATTTCAGGCGAACAGGAACTACCAATTAAAGTATCTGAGATCAAACTAAACGAAGGCGTAACTGACGCAGACTTTAAATAAATTATTTTTAAACGAATATTAAAAAAGCCTCTTTGTAAGAGGCTTTTTTAATATTACTACAATTATGTGTATGGTCAATGTTCTTCGAGGATACAAAATTCATGTCCGATTGCTTTAGAATTTTCATAAAGCAATTCTATAAAATCCTTTCCCCAGGAAGCATAAAAAGGAAGCAGGTTGTCTATACGTTCCTGCAAAACACCTGAAGGGAATAAGCTTTGTTTTACTTTTACGATCTGCCGCTGGCTCGCCTCAAATTTTTTCTTTTCGGCTTTAAGCATTTTTTTCTCTAATATTTCTATACGTTTTAAGGCCTGGATCTCAATGGCCGTTACGTGCTTATGCAAAGTCACATCTACCATGATCGCTGCAGACTGTATTTTCTCATACAATGCTTTGATGGCAGCTTTTTCTTCATCCAGTTGTAAGGGCAGTTTCGTTTCCCGCTTCACCAGTTCTTCTATCAGTTGTGCTGCGGGTTTAAAGACATCGTTTATTTTATATTGAAGCTTTTCTATGTTCGCTACTACTTTTTTACCAACAATCATAAATGAATTCCGCAATACGAGTACGGGATAAGGAATTTGAACTGCCTCAAATACTTTTTTAAGTTCTAGCCAATATGCCAACTCACCGCCACCGCCAATAAACGCAACATTTGGTAATATCATCTCCTGGAAAACAGGCCTGAGTATAACGTTGGCGCTAAAACGTTCAGGATAATTTTTTAATTCTTTCAACATTTCATCCTCCGTAAATCTCATATCCGTATTTGCTACTATGAAGTATTCCTTCACACGCTCTATTCTTTCTCTTATATCATCTTTTAAATAAAAGAGGTTTATGTCCCTGCCTGCTGCCTGAATTTTATATTTCCCGGGAAAAGAGGCAAGTGTTTCGGTTACGGCTTTATTGGAAAATTGTTCTGTGAGCTCTTTGTAGCTAATATCATAGAACTCATTTTTCAACGCGGCATTGTCGGGGAGACATACAACCAGTCCCTTATCTTCAAATAATGTATTTACCAGTTCAAAAGTTGCCTGTTCAATTGTTTTCCCTAACGTGTAAGACCGCTTGATAATATCAACAATCTCATTTCCATGTTTTTCCACAGAAAGCTGGCCTTCCATTTCATTCAACAATTCAATGAATAGTTTATCAACTTTCATTCTGCCTACGGCTCCTTTCTGTTGTGTTTTCCATTCGTATTTTTTACCATTGATGTGCACTTCACCCAGTTCCTGGAGATCGGCATCTTCGCTGCCCATATAATAAACAGGCACAAAACGACAGCCTTTTATTTTCTCATTGAGTTTATCTGCAAGCTTTATGGCATGCAAGATTTTGTAAACAAAATACAAATGCCCGGTAAAAATATTCGGCTGATGAGCCGTACAAACTGTAAACGTATTTTCCTTTAAGAGCGAGTCGATATTTTCAATTACTTTCTCGTGGGCTTCAAACTGGGCATATTGTTTTCGAAGCTCGTCAACGAGTAAGGCTCTGTTGTAAATATGTTTCTTTCTTTCTTTTATCGCTTTTTTTATGCCGGCAATATCTGGTTGGTTTTGATAAAACGATTTCAATGCTTCATCCCCACCTACGTAATCTTCAACCAGTTTAGAAAAAGCACCTGTCTTATGATAAGATATATAATGAGATTTAAATTTCATTGAATTTACTATAATGAGGCTTTTAAAATGATGACAACCGGGTTTCAGCAATCAATATTAAGGGTGTATAAATGTAGATCATTTCAAAAATGAAACACAAAAGGTCGCTTAATTTACAACTTCAGCTTCAAGGTCAAAATCATATGCCTTTGTAATTTTCACTTGCACAAAATCACCAATCGTTAATTTTTTACTGCTATTGATGATAACTTCATTATCTACTTCTACACTGTCAAATTCAGTGCGTCCGAGATAGCGCCCCGATTCTTTTTTATCAATCAGCACTTTAAAAATCTTGCCTACTTTCTCTGCATTTTTTTCAAGTGATATTTCCTGTTGTACTTCCATGATTTCCTGTGCCCGCTCTTCCTTTTCTTCTGCAGGTATATTATCAACAAGCCCGAATGCACTCGTTCCTTCCTCATGGCTATAGGTAAAAGTTCCAACGCGATCAAAGCGCATTTTTTGAAGGAAAGTTTTTAATTCTTCCACGTCGTCTCTTGTTTCCCCGGGGAAACCAGCTATCAGTGTTGTTCGAAGACAAATGCCTGGGATTTTATATCTTATTTCACCGATAAGATCTTCCATTTCTTCCCTGGTAATCTGCCGTTTCATCGCTTGCAGCATACTGTTGCTGGCATGTTGTAAAGGCATATCCAGGTAATTACAAATATTATCACGTTCCTTTATTGCATCAATGATATCCAGCGGAAATTTTGATGGATAGGCATAGTGCAGGCGGATCCATTCAAGGCCTTTCACGTCTGCCAAAGCATGCAGTAATTTCGGAAGTTCTCTTTTCTTATAAATATCAAGTCCGTAGTAAGTGAGCTCCTGTGCGATCAACATTACTTCCTTCACACCACGCTGAACAAGTTGTTTCGCTTCTTCCACCAAACTTTCGATGCTGCGGCTCACATGCTTTCCACGCATCAGTGGAATGGCACAAAATGCACAGGTACGGTTACAGCCTTCACTGATCTTCATGTATGCGTAATGTTGAGGCGTACTCAATAAACGCTCTCCAATTAGTTCACCTTTATAGTCTGCTTCAAATCTTTTTAATATCAGGGGCAGTTCCATGGTTCCAAAAAAAGCATCTACTTCAGGAATTTCAGTTTCAAGATTTTGCCTGTAACGTTCACTCAGGCAACCAGTCACATAAACTTTGTCAAGTTTACCCCTCCTTTTCAACTCTACATTATCCAATATGGTATTAATGCTTTCCTCCTTGGATTTTTCAATAAAGCCACACGTATTAATAATAACAATATTATGATCCCTTTTTGCATTTTCATGAACAGTTTCTATATCATTGGCGAGTAGCTGACCACTCAATACCTCACTGTCAACCATATTTTTACTACAGCCCAGCGTAATGATGTTTACCTTGTCTTTTTTAATGCTTTTTGTCTTCATAATTCGCCGGCAAAGGTAAACAAGAATGCCCGTAACTGAGCTATGGAAACCCTTAATGAATGGTAAAATAACTTAACACAAGATTCGTTATTAAATATTGTGGGTTTTAAGGCAACCCGTATTTTAAAAAATAATTAAATTTGTCGATGAATTCGAATGAATGCAAGAAGATCAGGATCGCGATCCTGGATCTTTATGAGGGGGTAGCCAATCAGGGCATGCGCTGTATCAGGGAAATCCTGAACCAGTTTGCAGAGGTGAAAGCCATTGATATGCAGGTAGATGAGTTTGAAGTAAGGCTGCAAAAAATGGTTCCGGGGTTGGATTATGACATTTATATTTCAAGCGGTGGCCCGGGCAGTCCGTTGGAAACGGAAGGCAGTGAATGGGAAAAAGCCTATTTCAGCTGGTTAAGCAAAATTGAAAAATTCAACGCAAGCGAGGCCAATGTGGTAAAAAAACAGGTATTTTTTATTTGCCACTCTTTTCAGCTCGTATGCAGGCATTATAAAATTGCGGATGTTATAAAAAGAAAAAGCACGGCCTTTGGTGTTTTCCCAATACACTATTTATCAGATGCTGAAAACGAGCCCATTTTCCAGGGACTTAAAGACCCGTTTTATGCGGTAGACAGCCGGGATTACCAGGTTGTACAACCGCATCAAAATGCAATACAAAAAATGGGCGCAAGTATACTCGCTCTCGAAAAAATGCGTCCGCATGTTGCGTTGGAACGTGCAGTGATGGCCATCCGTTTTAATGACAATATGATCGGTACCCAATTTCATCCTGAGGCTGATGCCATCGGAATGTCGTTATACCTTCAAACAGATGAGAAGAAAAAAACGGTTATTGAAAACCATGGCGAAGAAAAATGGAGATCCATGATCCAACACCTAAATGATCCAGATAAGATCATGAGCACCTATGCACATGTACTTCCTAATTTCTTAAATACGGCTCTGGACCGCATCTAACAAGAACAATAAGCAAGGGCAATTACCAAATCATTTTGCGCTCTTTTTTTCTAAAATGCACCTGCATTTTTAATGATGAAATATGATTATTTTTATTGTAATCATAAAATCGATGAAATGGACAAAGCATTAAGGAAAAAATTCAATGACCAGTTTACAGAAGAAAAATACAATGCTTATATGGATGAGATTGAAGCACTCCACCCGGGTGCGCTCGATTTCAGGAATGCAGAAACACCGGTATTTATCCCGAAAGATTTCCGGGACAAAATGCTTGCGGCCTGTGAAGATATTATTGATGTGATTGTAGCTCCTAATTTTAAAACACTTACTGAACGAAGCATACCAAACGACCTGATTGTTCCAAATGAAAATAAACATACCCAGTTTATTGTATTTGATTTTGGTGTTTGTGAGAACGAAGCCGGTGAGATAGAGCCGCAACTTATAGAAATGCAGGGCTTCCCTACCCTATACGCCTTGCAGGCTTTTCACAGTGAGATCACCAGGAAATACGCTGATGTGCCTGCTAATTATACTTCTTACCTAAACGGCTATAACAGGGAGTCGTACGTGCAGTTATTGAAAGACATCATTGTAGGCGATCACAATCCTGAAAATGTAATACTGCTTGAAATTTTTCCTGAAAAACAAAAAACACGTATTGACTTTTATTGTACACAGCAGCTACTGGGAATTCAGCCCGTATGTCTTACAAAACTCATAGCCGAAGGACGGTCGTTGTATTACGACAATAATGGAAAGAAAACACTTATCAAAAGAATATACAACCGGCTCATATTTGATGACCTGCAACAGCAGGAAGGGCTTGGAAACATCATTGACCTGACAAAAGAATATGATGTTGAATGGGTGCCGCATCCAAACTGGTTTTACAGGATCAGTAAATTCACCTTGCCATTTATTGATAACCGTTATGTTCCTGAAACTTTCTTTCTGAATGAAGTTAAGCAGCCGGTAAACCTGGTAGATTTTGTACTTAAACCCCTTTTCTCTTTTGCCGGTATGGGTGTTGTTATTGACGTAACACAGGAAGATATTGACAATATAACCGATCCCGAAAACTGGATATTACAACGTAAAGTAAACTATGCACCGGTGATTGAAACCATGGATGAACCTGCAAAAGCTGAAATACGTCTTTTTTATTTCTGGAAAGATGAATGGGAAAGGCCAATTGGTGTTCACAACCTGGCAAGGTTAAGCAAAGGAAAAATGATCGGCACACGGTATAACAAAGAAAAAACATGGGTAGGCGGTTCGATCGCTTATTTTAAACAGGATTAACGAGATCACATTATAATAACAAACAGGAAATTTTTTAAGAAAAGAACATCCAATGGGCAATAGCAATGGAATGAACCGGTTTGAATTTTACTTTGTCAAACTAGAGACATTACTCTCACAGGCATCAAAAGAAAAAAACCCTGCTTTATGGCTTTATACCAATAACGCACGCACAACTTTATTTATGCTGGAATCACTGGCAAAGCTATATGCTGGTATTCACAACAAGAAAAGATTTGAAAAAGCGAAGGATCATTTCAAACTTTTAGAAGATACGTTCGGCGCAATTGACTATTATGACGCATTTGCAAAAGAATTTACAACAAATTCATCTGTGCCCATACCCGTAACAGAATACATGCATGCACAGGCAAGAGAAAAAATACAAAGGCTGAATGATATTTTAGCCGAAGAAAAATGGATCGGTGATGGTTTGGTGCGTGTTCAAAAAATAAGAACAAAATTGGAGGATGCCGATTGGAAAGAACCGAAAGAAGAACTAAAATCCATCTTTGATTTTTATAAAAAATCGATTTCAGAAATAAAAGAATTTATGTCTTCTGTTGGTGAAGCTTTTACCGAAATAGAAGCCCAGGTGCATGCTATCCGTAGGAAACTTCGCTGGTTAAGTATTTACCCTCAATCGTTGCAAGGCGTAATACAGCTGAAAGAAAACAACATGAGTAACGGCACGGTTTCAAAGTATCTCACTCCTGAAATTGTGGACTCGCCCTTTAATAAAATGCCGCCGCCGGGTAATAATACATGGCTCCTTTTATTTGAGAAAAATTATTTCCTGGCGTTGAGTTGGATGATTGCTGAATTGGGCAAACTTAAAGACAACGGCTTAAGAATAATTGCAGTTACAGAGGCTTTGCAACAAACAGAAGGGATTAGCCATGCCGCCGCCATGGATAAAGCGTACGCAATATTTGGATCTGATAAACAGGACTTAGAAAAAATACTGGCAAGAGCCACTTCAATTTGTAATAGTTTCTTTGAAGAAAAAAATCTCGACAAGCTGATCGCTGGCATCAGTTCAAACAAGAATTAAAAAGTGTAGCTTATTTACAACAGTCTTTTTTTCGAATAAAAATTGCCTTAACCAACTTTATAAAATATTTTCGAACCAGGATGATCGTTTTCATTTAGACCTATTTAAATACGCTGAAAAAATTATACTCCAGGCGAAACAAAAACCCTTGAGCAGTTGTCCTGTTTAGATCTTCCAGGATGGCGAAACGATATCCGGCATCAATACGCATCTTACTTAAAAAAATAAACTGTATGGTTGGTGCCAGGTCAAGATGTGTTTTCCCGCTTCCGGTATTGGTCTGCCCCAAAAACTCAAGCATACAATTCATATTGGTTTGCTCATAATTTTTATATTCTGTTGGCAATATCAGTTTACCAACAGAAAGATTATAATTCAGGGCATTTCGGAATTTATCCTTAAAGTAAAAATGATTTCCCCTGCCATTATTAACTGCATGCACCACTCCGGCGCCTGCGGACACGGCTAGTTTATTAACCAGTTTGGTTGCAATCAATCCTGCTTCATAACCGCTGTTATGTCCATTCAGATCTATACCGGGTTGATGAATATCGCTGTTGTTTAAAGAACCTCTTACATATACCGCCATCCTGAAATGACTGTGCACTTCATCCTGGCTCAAAAAACGATATTTTAAATACAGCGCTGCCCCTTCCGCTGACAAACCTTGATCCCGGGTGCTAAAAAATCCTTCAAGATGAAACATGAATTTTCCCGAAACGCCAACCATTACCTCGGGAAGAAAGTGATAGTTATACTTGTTTGGCGAACGCTCACGCATAAACGTATTCGTAGCCCGCAGGCCAATACTTTTAGCCGGCATATTACTCGCCGGCTCCGACCAGGTAAAAAGCTCTTGTGCATACAACTGCTGGCCGAACAGGGATATGAAAATTAAGATCAAGAATTTCATACAGGTTTTTTAGCAATAACGGGCTCTCTCATTTAAAATGTAAAATGCCGGTAGGCATCCATCTGTGCACGCTTACCGGCATTCTGCAAAGCCGCCCTTAAATAGTTACGTGGTAAATACGATCACCGGGAGTAAGTCCATTTTTTGTGCAACAGCTTCCGGTTACACCTGTTTTATAACAATCCATTTTAGTATAAACTTCATTCTTTTTAAATTCTTTCGCTGATACGAATCCCTTATCCAGTACCTGTATCGTTTTTGATCCATTCAAGGTCTGATTTTTTACATTCAGAAAATGAAATACCATTCCATTCATTTTAATATGAGTATCAGCGTTTATTTCCTGGTTATTGAACTGGAGATTTGCAGTTAATTTCGCTACATGAAAACCAGCATCCTCCACTTTTTTCTTCAGTTGATCGAAGTCTACTTTGGCATTTGGTTTAAATGATATTTCAAAGCTTGAGTTCTTGATATTGGCCATTACTTTATCTACATAATCAACCGATTTAAGTGCCTTGTTGATGGCGTTGCTGCACATGCTACAGGTGAGGCCGCTGGCCTGCAAATTGGCGCTTGTAATTTGAGCAGAAGAATTGATCGCAAATAAAACTGCGATAATCAGACATATATTTTTCATCTTTCATGTTTTAATAAATAATAAAATGCATACGCAATACTGAAACTAAGTTAACAGTTACAGGTTCTATTTATTAAAAAAGTCTAGATGCGGAAAACACAATTTCTGAGAAAGATAGGAACAACCGAAGTACCTGGCGGCGCTCTGTCTACTTTCACTGGTTTTAAAGATATAGCCGGCAGATTGCAGGAAAGAGAAGCAAATTCATTTGGAATTAAAGCATTCGGGAAACTGGTATCATAGTTATTAACTACATTTTTATGTGCATCAGAAAGCTTATAGAACTTATGCTCATCATTGCAGCATCCGCCCTTTTTTTCTTTCATGCCGCAACGACCACATTTACCATCGCCTGTTTTATAAAAATCGGTGCCCGCTTTCTTTCCCATGCAATAATGCACTTCCATAGCAATGCCGGAGGAAACCGTCATGTAAAGAATGGTGAGTATCGAAAGAATGAATTTTTTCACGGGGCAAAGGTAAGTAAAAAAGCAGAAATAGCTGCGATAAAGGCCAATGAGTAATAGGTGAATAGTTCAATAAAAGTGAGCATGTACGTATGCATCTATTCATGCTCTATTACCTTAATTGACAAACCACCACTGAATACCAAATCTCAGGATAAATCCCTGCGTGGGATAATGCAAGGCTGAAAAATTATTGTTAACAAAGCCGAACCCATTGTTAAAACTTACGGTATTGAGATTTTCTGCACGAATATAACCCGTGAAACCACGAATGCGGAAGTGAACAAATGCGGCTATGTCTGGCAAATTGCTCAAGGTGGTAGTATCCTGCGGGACAAACTGGCCGATGATGGGTGAATAATTATTTGCCTTGTAAGGCGTATAATATCTTACTTCAATACCAGTGCTTAACTTTAAATTTTTATTCCTGAAATAGCTTCCTTCAAATGCCAGGCGGCTCCTCGTAAACAACAAAGGAACTTTAACCGGGCTGGCTGCGTCCGTTTGTTGAACAGTTGCATCGGCATAATAAAACCAGCTTTTTGAAAGCCTGATCTTTTTACTGGCAAATACCTGTATGAGATTTATTGGCTTTGTGTATTGTGCCGTGTGATAATAATCTGAGAAATAAGAATAGTTTGCTATCAGGAAATTTTTAAATCCAAGCGTAAAAAAAGGGTTGGTAGCTGTGGCACCGAATGAAGTAATATTTTCCTTGTTGAAACTGCTGCTGTTACCAAGATTAAAGGAAGACCGGTTATCAAAAACAAAAGAAGGCGTACGATTGGTATTGTTAAAGAAGATATTAATATCACCCAGTTTTCTATTCAGGTATCGGCTAAGGGTTGCATACACATTGTAATCACCGCTGTTAAAACCATTAAAATAAAATTCAGTTTTTAGCAACACATCCCATTTTTTATTCCTTGTCCTGTTCCTGTATTCACCATGAACAATGACATTATGATTTTGTATTTCGCCTGTTTGCAATATTCCTTTAATATGCTGGTAAGTAATTCCAGCCAACAAAAATTGAGACGTATTTTTTGTATCGGGAAATTGAAGCAGCGAAAAATCATTATTTAAGATCTGCCATTTCTCTCTTCTTGAAAATGAATCTTTGTCGTTATCGATAGTAATATCATACCAGTTTTTATAAGTAACTGAATCCGGAGACACATCTGTAAAACGATACTGATAACTGCTTTTTGTAATACTATATTGAAACCTCAGTTTCGGGTAAAACAAATATTCCGTTGTTGAATCATTTATAGCAACTGAATCTCTTTTTCCAATATCATAACTTTGGCGAAAAAAAATATTGAAATCCCGGTAAGTATTACCTGTTGTAACAGTAGTTACAAAAGGGTTGTTGTTATATGTTTCCGTATTTCCAAGATTTACGGGCACGCTGAAACGATCTTTTCTATTTGGATCAAGCAAAGAAGAATCATTTTGTATCCCACCATTTTGAGAGGCACGCAATGTATTACCAACCAAAACAAGATAAGCATTGTATCTTTTACGTTTACCCTGGTAATTTCCAAATACCCGGTAACTGTTATGATTTGTATTTTGGGTAATGAAAAATCCTGGGGCACTGATTAGCCTGTAATCAAAACCTACATTCAGGTTCTGTTTTGGATTTTGGGTATGCGATGCTTTGAGCATTTGTTCCTTCCCGGAAGCAAGTTGGTAACTCAATGAGGAGAAAGGCCTCGTCGTCTTATAAAATTTTGTGTTCTCCAGGGTAAACATGTATGTATCGAAGGCATGAAATCCCGGATCAAATCCTGGTTTGGAATATGTTTGAAAGATCAATGGAAAAGCCGCTGCGCCGTTATTGCCAAGATACTGCCAGGTTGTAGGCACAGGATAGTATTTATCAAAATCATTTACGGAAGAATCAAGCGTAAGCCTTCGGGTTGAATCCAAAAACCGATAACTAACGGTTATTGAATCTTCCAGCGGATCCCGGTGTTGAAAACCGAGGGTGTCTTTTCTTGGCCCGGTATTTTTCTGGCCGGAATTGGTATTGCCGGAATTGGTTTGCCCCTGTATACTTGTGGCATCAATGGATTGTAGCCTGGGCTTTCTTTGCGCAAATGAAGCGGTTACAGCCAACAAAAACAATATTGTAAAAACAGGTTTCTTCATTTGATTCTGCAGGTATTAGATGCCTGCTATCAGTTCCTTAAAAATGTGCGTAAGTTTTGGCTCTGCATGTTTAGCCGCTTCCAGCACTTCTTCATGCGTGATAATATTGTCCTCATCCCTGATTCCAACGTCGGTGATAACACTGATGGCAAAACAAGGTAGTTTCATGTGGTTGGCCACGATCACTTCCTGCACTGTACTCATACCAACTGCATCTCCGCCAAGAATATGGATCATCATGTATTCTGCCCGGGTTTCAAATGTGGGCCCTGTCACACTCACATAAACACCTTCCTTTACATCAATTTGTTTAGCAGCCGCAATGGTTTTGGCTTTCTGGATAAGCGATTTGCTGTAAGCTTCACTCATATCTGGAAAGCGAGGTCCAAATTCCTTTTCATTTTTCCCGATTAAAGGATTCGGGGTAAACTGGCTGATATGATCCTTGATAATCATGATGTCACCCACTTTATAATCCCTGTTTACGCCACCCGCAGCATTGCTTAACAAAAGGGTTTTTATCCCCATATACTTCATAACTCTTATCGGGAATACGATCTCTTGTGCGGCGTATCCTTCATAATAATGAAAACGGCCCGCCATCGCAATTACTTTTTTACCGCTCAGTTCTCCCAGGATCAGCTTCCCACTGTGCCCTTCCACGGTACTAACCGGGAAATGTGGTATCTCGCTGTAAGGGATTTCCATTTCCACTTTTATCTCTTTTGTAAAGCTCCCCAGTCCACTTCCCAATACAATACCAACAACGGGTTGCTCGGTATACTTCGACTTTATAAATGAAACGGCATCATCAATTTTTGAGATCATAAGCAAGTTTTAAGTTATCGGCAAAGGTAAGGCAAGAAGATGTTAGAAAGGATATAAAGGAACAGGGTTTCTTCTGATAAAACCGGCCCAAAATGATACAAACAAGATAAGGAATCCTGCGTGAGGCATCCGGTATCTATTTGGTTTTTCTCTATCTTCGCCAAAATTTCTACAAATATGAACCTACACGAATACCAGGCAAAACAATTACTAAAAAAATTCAATGTACCGGTGCAGGAAGGAATTGCATGCAGTACGGCAACAGAAGCTGAAGAGGCTTATCGCCAGATTCATACGCAATACGGGAGCAAGTTTGCTGTTGTTAAAGCGCAGATACATGCAGGCGGACGTGGAAAAGGAACCATCCAGGGTACAGATCAACGTGGGGTTGCAGTTGGAAAATCTGCAGATGATGTAGTTAGAATTGCTAGGAACATTCTTGGCGGCACATTGGTTACCATTCAAACCGGTCCTGAAGGAAAACTGGTTAGCAAAGTGCTTGTTGCACAAGATGTATATTATGAAGGGCCAAATCCGGTAAAGGAATTTTATTTGTCGATATTGCTTGACCGCAGCACGGGACAGAATGTAATTATGTACAGCACTGAAGGCGGGATGAATATTGAAGATGTTGCACATGATACGCCTGAAAAAATATTTAAAGAATGGGTAAACCCGAGTGGATTGCTGGAAGGTTTCCAGGCAAGGAAGATCGCATTCAACCTTGGACTCAGTGGTGAAGCTTTTAAAAACTGCGTAAAGTTTGTTACGAATTTATACAATGCTTATGTTGAACTGGATTGCGGCATGCTTGAAATAAATCCGCTTTTTAAAACCAGCGATGAAAAAATTATTGCAGTTGATTGCAAAATGAACGTAGACGACAATGCACTAATGCGCCATGCTGATGTTGCGGCTTTAAGGGATATTACCGAAGAAGATCCAACAGAAGTGGAAGCTGGTAAATTCAACCTGAATTTTGTAAAGCTGGATGGCAATGTGGGTTGCATGGTAAATGGCGCCGGTTTAGCAATGGCAACCATGGATATGATTAAACTCAGTGGTGGTGAACCTGCAAACTTCCTCGATGTAGGTGGTTCTGCAAATGCTCAAACAGTAGAAGCCGGATTCAGGATTATTTTAAAGGATCCAAAAGTTAAAGCCATTCTTATAAATATATTTGGTGGCATCGTTCGTTGTGATCGTGTAGCCCAGGGCGTTATTGATGCTTATAATAGTATTGGCACCATTAACATTCCTATTATTGTACGCCTGCAGGGTACAAACGCTGACGTTGCAAAAAAACTTATTGATGACAGCGGCCTAAAAGTACAGAGTGCAATTTTATTAAGCGAAGCTGCAGCACTTGTAAATAAAGCTGTAGCATAAATTATCAATAACTCAAATAAAAAAAGTCCCATTGTTAATGGGACTTTTTTTATTTTATGCTTTCCCTGCGCTGCGTTGTAACGCTTTGCGGTTATTAACATAAATTGCATCTACAAGAATCTTATCATGCAATTCCGCAACGCAACAATCGAAGATCTCCCTACTATTGTCTCTATTTATAATTCTACAGTTGCCGGGCGTATGGTTACTGCAGACACAAATCCGGTTGCTGTTGCAGATAAAGTGCCATGGTTTAACGAGCATAATCATACCAGGCCATTGTGGGTAGTAGAAGATGACTCAAAAAAAATAATCGGCTGGGTAAGTTTCCAGGATTTTTATGGCAGGCCTGCCTATAGAGGAACTGCGGAGATCAGTATTTATATTCATGAAAAACAACGGGGCAAAGGTTATGGAAAAAAAATATTGCAATATGCGATAGAAAAAAGCCCGGACTTAGGCATAGACACTTTGTTGGGTTTTATTTTTGCCCACAATAACAACAGCCTGCAGCTTTTTTTAAATTTGGGATTTGAAGAGTGGGCCAACCTTAAGGACATCGCCTTGTTGGATAATCAAAGACGTAGCCTTAAAATACTTGGTAGAAAAGTAAAATAAACAGGGGCGGTTAGCATACAGTGTATATTACGATGAAGAAGACCTGCAGCATTTCAAACATAAAACTTCTGTAAAAAACAATCAGCTTCGTATAATCGCCCAAAAAAAACAGGTAATTAACCAAAACATCTTTTTCAATGCTTTCTGTCAACTTCAGTCCTTTCCCCGTCATCGAAACTGCGAGGCTGAAGCTGAGGTGCATAACAGCAGGCGATGCTCCGCAGTTATTTTCACTTAGAAGTGATCAAAACATCATGCAGTTCCTGGATAGAGAACCCTTTCAGGCAGTTGAAGAAGCCGCTTTATTCATACAGGAAAAAGTAATCGATAGTATTGAAAAAAATGAAGGCATTTTATGGGTTATTGACTTAAAAGAAGAACCTGGCAAACTGATTGGCACAACTGGTTTTTGGCGGTTTGACAAAGCGCATTACCGTACTGAAATTGGTTATATGCTTCATTCTGATTACTGGCAAAAGGGAATCATGAAAGAGGCTGTGAAAGCGACCATTCAGTGGCTGTTTGAAGAAACGGATACGCACAGCATTGAAGCCAATATCAATCCGGAAAATGATCCTTCTGCAGCTTTATTAAAAAGTGTTGGCTTTGTACAGGAAGCTTATTTTACCGAGAATTATTATTTCAACGGCATTTTCAAAGATTCTATCATCTACTCGCTGGTGAAGGGAAAATCCAGTGCTTACCTGTTTTAGTGTTTACATCTACGGTTCCAAACTACCAGTTGCGACTAATTGTCCATTTTATTTTAAATTCTATTTTGTTCCTGCATAAAATGATTTAATGCTTCATACGCTGGTATTCAGCCATTCATTTAGAACTTATTTTTTACGAACCAATTAGAACAACGGATAAGACAATTGAAAAAAAACTGCAGCTTACAAAATCTTGTACAATCCAGATACAAAAGAAATTGCTGTAAGTATTGTTACAAACAGCCAGGGTGGCAAACGAAGATCAATAATCAATTCTTTGATAAACCTGCATTGATCAAATACAGTCACGGTGCAGGTTATCCTGGAGACCGGGACAAGAAGGATGAAACTATGACCCTATATAACAGTAATGAATAAATGATTGGAAGTATCCGGAAATAACAAAAGGGGCATTGTCAAAAATGACAAGCCCCTTTCGCTTTTTTAAACAGAAAACTAGCTTTTTGGAAGAAGTACATGATCGATAACATGGATTACACCATTACTTTGATTCACATCCTTAATTGTAATAACCGCCATTCCACCTTTTTCATCTTTTATAACAATCTTATCGCCTTTCATCATGGCAGTGAGCGTACCACCCGCTACTGTTTTTAAAGTAGCTGTACCTTTCCCTTCTTTGATCATTTTTGCAAGATCTGCAGATGATACTTTTCCCGAAACTACATGATACGTAAGGATAGCAGTAAGTGTACTTTTATTTTCTGGCTTAACTAAATTATCAACTGTTCCGGCAGGCAATAAATTAAATGCCTCATTTGTAGGGGCAAATACGGTAAAGGGCCCGGGGCTTTGCAATGTTTCTACAAGGCCGGCAGCTTTTACAGCAGCAACCAATGTTGTATGATCTTTACTGTTAACAGCATTTGAAACAATGTCTTTTGAAGGATACATGGCTGCACCACCTACCATCGTTGTTTTTTCTGTTTGTGCAAAAGAGACAGTGCTTAACAATGTCATTGTTGTCAACAGGAATAGATTTTTGATTTTTTTCATAATTCGATTTTTACTTGGTTAAAATTTAAATGTTGCTTCTAATCTACGATTGTGGGAGGATGGTGGTTTTTCTCCGGGTCAATATTTTTTTACTGAAAAGGCAAGAAAGATGATTGTATTAAAGTTGAAAAATAAAAAAAGCGGCAATTGCCGCTTTGAAATTATCTAATAATCATTCCCGGATTTGGGTTTTTGGGCAGGCCCCCCTTGTTTTGCTTTCCCGGTATCATTCGGTTTTTTCGGAGCATCCTCAAAAAAATCAGTACCATCTGTATTGTTGTTGAACTGATCAAGGCTATCTCCTTTTGTCGCTATCCTGTCGAAATTGACATCAAGATAAATGGGATCGTTTTTTAACTCTGCAGGTTTATCAAAGGCTTTGATCTTTCCATAATCAAGTTTTTTATCCTCGTATACTTTGTTCATAAATATTCCCCATCTCGGCGCCGACATTTCAGCACCACCACTGTTGTTTTGATAGATTGGGATAAAAGGATCCTCGCAACCTACCCATGTTCCTGCAAGCAATTCCGGTGTATAACCAATAAACCATCCATCTGTATTTCCATTGGTAGTGCCCGTTTTACCCGCTTTTTCTACAGGAATATTATAGCTGTTGATCCTCCTGGCTGTTCCAAACTGAACAACACCCTGCATCATTTTCACCATGCTGTAATCATCAGCTTCACCCAATACCTGCTTGCTTTGAGAAATCGGAAATTCCTGTAAGAGGTTACCATTCTTATCTTCTATTCTTGATAAAAAAACCGGCGCCGTATTATAACCTTTATTTGGAAACATGGTATATGATTGAAGCATCTCCAGCATCGGAATCTCTGCCGAGCCCAGTGCTATGGACGGGTATGGAGGTAGCTTTGCTTTAATACCACACTGCTGGGCGAACTCAATCGTTCTTTTAACCCCGATGATCGCCATCAAATGCCAGGCAGCGCCATTCAATGATTTGGCAAGACAATAAGCCATGGTTCCGCCACCGGTACTGATTGTTTTACCTCCCAGTGTTAATGGCCCCCCTTCTATATAAGTATCAGGTGTATAACCGGCATCTGTAACCGCTAATGTGTATAACAAAGGTTTGAATGTAGAACCCACTTGCCTTTTTGCCGTTACGTGATCATACTTAAACCATTTAAAGTTGATTCCGCCAACCCAGCACTTAATTTCTCCTGTGCGAGGGTCCATCGCAACAAAGGATGTTTGTAATAATTGCTTATGATACTTTATAGAGTCATAAGGCGTCATGATGGTATCTTTTTCATGCTTCTCATTTCCGTTCCAGCTGAATATTTTCATTCTAACAGGAATCATGAAAGATTTTTTGATTTCCTCAGGCTTAATGTCATCTTCTTCCATGGCTTTCCAACGCTCTGTATATTTCATTGCAGCTACAATAACATCATCATGGTCTTTCCATAATTTATTTCCTTTTTGCCTGAAAGAATAATCAAGTTTACTTTGTAATACTGGCATGTGTTGCTCAACAGCCATTTCTGCATACTGCTGCATACGGGAATCAATTGTGGTGTAAATCCGAAGACCATCCCTGAATAAATCATAAGGCTCTCCCGTTTTTGGATTCTTATGGGTTTTGCACCAGGTTTTTAATACTTCAATCAATACCGACCTGTAGTATGGAGCAATTCCGACATTCTCATCTATTTTCCTGTAGTTTGTTATAAGTGGTTTTGATTTATACCTGGCAGCTTCGGCTTCTGTAAGATAATGTTGCTTGGTATCAACCATTCTGTCTATTACAGTGTTGCGCCTGTTGATGGATGCTTTCGGATGACGAATGGGCTCGTAGACAAATCCTTTTAGCATACCTACCAGTACAGCAGCTTCTTCAATATTAAGTTGCATGGGTTCCTTTTGAAAATAAGTACGCGACGCATTCCTAATACCATACACATTCCCCCATGGAGCCCTGTTCAGGTACAGGGTTATAATTTCTTCTTTTGTAAAATTGCGCTCAAGCTTAACGGCTACTATCCATTCTTTTAATTTGTCGGGTATGCGTTGCAGTAAATTACCCTTACCCTGTCCAAGCATCATTTTGGCAAGTTGCTGTGTAATAGGGCTTCCGCCTCCATCTGTACCTAATTTTATGATCGCCCTGGCCACTGCCTTGGCATCGATTCCTGAATGATCGTAAAAATATTGATCTTCGGTGGCAATCAATGCATGGATTATATTGGGAGAAATCTCATTGTATTTTACCTCACTCCTGTTTTCAGAATAGTATTTGCCCATCAGCTTGCCATCTGCACTGATAATTTCACTGGCCAGGTCTGCTTCCGGATTTTCAAGTTGTTGTACGGAAGGCATTTTTCCAAACAGGCCAAAATTAATTGCCATAAGCAAAAGAATCACAAAAGCAATTCCTCCAAAGAAAATACGCCATAAAATTTTTACTGAACGAGACATAGAATATTCCTGTTTTAAATACGTGGCAATGCCGGGTCGTATCGATTTCTAAAATTTACCGGGGTATTGATTGTTAAGCAGTACTTTATAGGTATCAATGTCTTTGTTAGTCTTCAATAACTGAAGATTTCTTTCAGAGATAACAAGAAATGAATACTTATTTGCCTGTAGCCATGATACTTCAGCAGGTGCAGCTTTTTTTACCTTATCATAATAAGCCACGGCCTCATTTGCGTTTTCGAATGACGCAAATACAAGCAAGTTTCGCTGTGGATCAAGCTGATCTTTGTTAATTACTATTTTCTTTGAGGCAAAATTCTGGCTATTGTACCTGGTGAACGCATTTTTTGCTTCATTAATATATACAGGATCTACTTTATCCAATATCATAAGAATATAATGAGGCTTATCCGACTGCCAGGTATAAGCACCACTGATCATTGAGGGTGGTGTAACAATTGAATCAAGCCCCTTGACTGGATTTTTAACAGCCCCGATGACCTGGGGTTGAATAATTTTATCTTCCTCTTTTACAGGCACTACTATTTTATCATCGGCGATAATAACTTTATCATCTTCCGGTACTCTTGTTACCTGCAGGTTGGTTAAATAATTTTCAATCTCAGCCCTTCTCTTAAGTACTTCTATCAAAGTATTTGCTTTGTTGCTTAGAGGAGATGACGGATACAACGTAATTATCTCTGCCAGCACTTCAATGGCCTGGCTATCATTCCTGTCCTTGATATAATTAATGGATTCGATATAGAGCAATTGGGGTGTCCAGTAATTTTTACCATATAGGCTATCGGCGCTTCTTTTTTCCGCAATGGCATTTGCAAAATCGCCTTCAATGAACATGTTGTAAATGCGTTCATACCGCTGCGTTACCTCAGGATTTTTCTTATCCGGTTGGGCCGCATTTGGATTATTAAGAATCAAAGCAGAAGGACTGTTGGCAAATTTGTTTGTCAGCAGGTTTTTGTAATAAGCAGCTTTTGATAAGTCGCCAAGTTTTGTATAAGAATAATACAGTCCAAGATATACTTCACCATCCCTAAGGCTATCCGGGAAACGTCTCAGGTATTCTTCATAAGTTGCGATTGCCTGTTTGTGGTCATCAAGGTCATATTGAAAAAGTTTCGCAAGTGCTATATAAGCTTTTTGCAGCCTTTTATTGCTACTATCTATTTTCTCAGGTGAAAGCGGAACATTTGCCAGCATCCCGTCATAACTGTTTTCATCGAAGCCGGTAATATTGCCTCCGGCAGCTGAATCTGTCAGGGGTGCGTCAATATCAATATTATCATTCAGATTTTTCTTTGCTGCTGCATCTGTTGCCGATTTCCTGCGCCAGTTATCTACATTATCTCTTTTGCCCCATTTAGCCCTGAATTCACCAAATCCTTTTGCCTTCATACTTCCGTTATAGAAATACCAGTCTCCTTTTGCATTTTGATCAAACAAATCAGGAGCAGTTCCACCCTTACCCGCAAACGTGATCAACGTATTTCCTGTGAAATTATCATCTTCTTTCTGCCCGGCCTGTTTGCGGTATTTACGAACCATTTTTTTTATGAGGGCATCTCTTTCTGCCGCGGGCATGGCAGCGATGAGTTGCAAACTATCTTCTCGGTCAATGATCGATATTTGTTTCACAACATCCCTGAGAGAACTCCTTCTTTCTTCGATACCATTAAAATCTGCTCCCATTGCTGAATCAGGAATCATTAAACTATCGTAGTGCAAAAGCGCCTGCCTGTAATCACGGTTATTAAATGCAAGGTTACCCAATTGCAGGTATGCTTTATTTTTAAAAAGTGGATTGCTTTCGTTGTAGCGGATGCTTTTTGTAAAATAAGTAGTGCCATGTGCCGTATCCGGTAACTGCATACTTAATTGCCCCGAAGCATAATAAATAACATCACGGTATGCCTCAAACTTATCCTTCTTTGCCATTTTGATAAGCTTGTCGATGCTTTTCTGCAGCTCCTTCTCGTTACCGGTAGTCCTGAACATTTTTGCGTCATTCAGCCGGGCGTAAATGTCCATAATAGGGTCCACCGTATGCTTCGCTGCTTTACCATAGTAGACAGAAGCCTTATCAAAATTGCCGCTCATTTCATACAATTGCCCCAATAAGAATTCCCACCTTGCTCTGTTTTGTTTATTCTCTGCAGTGGTAATACCTTTTTCCAAATGGGCAGCGGCGCTGTCATATGTTTTTTGCCGATAGAACCAGTAGGCAGTTACTTCTTCGAGGTCATTGCGAAGCCTTTTTGGAAGATTGGGATCATTCTGTAAAATATTGATCAACCCTGCTGCATCACCATATTGCTCCTGTTCGGTAAGTGTATGTGTGAGCCAAACCAGTGCATCATTGCGGCTCGGGGGAAGTGTAAAGGTTTTTTGAACAATATTTCTTTTTTCTTTATTGGCAATTGACAATACATTATAACTGGCAGCATCATTTGTACCGATAAGCCTTCCATCGTCTTCGTTTTTTTTCCGTGGAAAAAGGTTGTAGTTTATGAACTGGAATGAGATGACAGCAGAATCAAATTTTTTCTGAAAGAAATATGACTTCCCGATAAGCATGTACATATTATCTACCCAGTCACTGCGAAGATCATGCAGCAATATTCCCGCTGTGCATTTATAAATGACCGAATCAAGTTCTGTTTGTTGTGACGCGGTGTTTTCTAATGTATAGGGATAAAATGGTAAAAGCTGGGAATAATCATCTTTTTGGGAAAGCGTTGCTCTTTCAACAACCGTATTTAATTTCTGGTTGGCATTGAAATAAAAATTATAATGGGAAACGTTGTTCTGTATAAAATGGCGTACAGCACCGAACTTTTTTGTGGCTGTTTTTTCAGAACCAAGAATTTTCTCCTCGTATTTTTCTGGTTTCTTTTCGTTTCCAAACGGATCAAGTGTCCAGGTTGGCTGGGCAAATATTTTTGCGGAAAACAGGCAGGGTATTATTAAAAACAGGATAAAAAAAATCTTTCTTCTTGCCATGGATTAAAAAGGTTATATAATGCGGTTAAATATCGGCATTTTTTCCCATCGGGCAATCAAAAATAATGCTAAATAAAGATGCTTATTTCATGATGAGGCCGATGCGGCTGTCACAATGCTTCTACAGGAATAAAACGGTGTTCCATGATATATATTGAAAGCACTTTGTTATTTTTAGGGATAAAATCTGGATATGGCAAAAACGGATGCCAATAATACATTAAAGAGGTTGCGTAATCATTACCGTTTGGTAGTGATGAATGAAGACACCTATGAGGAAGTGGTGAAATTCAAGTTGACGAGATTGAGCGTTTACATCATAATGAGCACTGTATTTGTTTTAATGGTGGCATTAACCACATCACTGATCATTTTTACTCCCCTCAAATATTATTTACCCGGCGTGGGATACGGAAATGCAAAACAGGTAAAAGAATACCGGGTACTTAAGATCAGAACTGATTCTATGGAGCAGGCATTACAACACCAGCATAAGTATTTTGATGACCTTCAAAAAGTGCTTAAAGGCAATGTAGTGAAGCTTGACACCAATAACCTCAAATTACCGAAGGTAGAAAACAGCGATGATTAAAATAAAACAGCAATAATCGCGTTGTAAAGCTGAATCTAACCTTAAACATATTCCTCAATAATAAAAAAAACGACATATGTTTAATTCAAAATCCAGGTCTACTTTAAATGAAACACCCACCGGCTCTGCGAGTATGATCGGCGCTGGTACAGTTATCACAGGTAATATTGAAAGTAATGGAGATATCAGGATTGACGGAAAGCTGAAAGGCAATGTTTCCGGCAAAGCCAAAATATTTATTGGCCCTGAGGGAGTTGTGGAGGGCGATATTACTGGCCAGCAGGCCGATATTCTCGGAACAGTACATGGCAGAATAAAAATGGCAGGGTTGCTGCACCTACATGGAAAAGCTGCTATCGAGGGTGATATTCATGCTTCAAAATTGCAGATTGAACCTACCGTAAGCTTTAACGGACAGTGTCATATGGGAGCCAACATTGTTGAACTAAACCCCGATATGGCCGCAGTGGTGAATGAATAATAAGCCGAACAACAATTTATTATGGAAATATGCAGGCCTTGCTACCCAATTTTTGGTTGGCATAGGCCTTTTTGTATTTATCGGAATGAAAGTAGATCAATGGTTGAAAATAAATACCCCGATAGCTGTTTGGGTTTTACCTTTGCTGCTGATCGTAGCTGTGATTGTTAAGATCGTTAAGGACACAGCTCAAAAAAAATAACTTTTCATGCAATCTTCTTTTCGTGTTTTACTTCCACTCGTTATCATTTTTATTGTTTTCTTACTGATGCCGGTACTTTTATCAGATATACTTTTGAAATATCATATTGATAAAAATGTGCTGCTGGGCTCCAACGTACTTTTCTTTATTATAAGCCTTATATCCTTTTCCATCCAACGTCGTGGCATGATGCATAAAAATCCTCATGTATTTGTTCGGACTGTGACTGGTAGCATGATGATCAAAATGCTTTTCTGCATGATCGCTGTGATCGCCTATGTTTATCTCAGTGGGGATGGTTTTAATAAAAGGGCCGTTTTCATTTCTCTTTTCCTCTATCTTGTTTACCTGTTTACAGAAGTAGTGGTGGTGATGAAGATGAATAAAAAGAAGCATGCCTAAACAAGAAGTTCCATTATTACAGCTAAAGCAATTCATCCCTGAAAAAAGTTTTGAGGATGTCATGTATTATTTACAGCATTACAAAGTTCAGCTCACGATCACAAAGCAACGCCAAAGCATATTGGGTGATTACCGACATGCTCATAACGGTACCGGGCACCGGATCAGCGTAAATGGAAATCTAAATCAATATAGTTTCCTGATCACATTGCTTCACGAGCTGGCACATCTTTTTACCTATGAACGCTTTGGCCACCGGGTGCAGTCACATGGGCAGGAATGGAAAGAAGAATTTAAAAAGATACTTGCCAAATTTTTATTGAATAAGATATTTCCGCCTGATATTGAAAATACGCTGATGAAGACATTGAAGAATCCTGCAGCAAGTAGTTGCGGCGATGAACAATTACTAAGAGTTTTACGAAATTATGATCCAAAAAAAGAAGGCCATTTCCTCGTCGAACAATTACATGAAGGTGCATTATTCAAAATAAAAGGGGGACGCATATTCAAAAAAGGGCCGAAAATGAGAACCAGGTTTAAATGTGTAGAAATAGCAACAAAAAAAATGTACCTGTTCAGCGCTGTATATGAAGTGGAAGCTATCGGGGACAATCAGTAAAAATTATGGCTTCTGTCCAAACCTGATTACATGCCCATTTAAATCAGCGATAGAAAATTCCCACAGTTTTCCCGGCCTTTCCATCAACTTTCCATCGGGCTTGATCATCTCCATAGACGAAAATTTAGCATACAGGTCTTCAATATTAGTTACAAAAATGAAACAGGATAAAGGTTCAATGCTTCTTTTGTCCTTTGGTTCATAAAAAAATATTTCTATTCCTTCCCTGCTTACTACAAGGTAATTACCAAAATAAGCAATTTCGAAACTCAGTTTATCACGATAAAATAAACTTGTTGCCTGTATATTTCTTGCGGGTAGTATAGGTGCAATAGAATGAAACATAATATATAAGGGGAGTGTATTAGTTTATATGTAAAAATCACCTATTTTCGGGATTGTTAAACATTTAAACCTGTTTGGGCGAAAGTAAAAAATATACGGAAGAAGAACTGGTTGCACTTTTAAGAGGCCAGGATCAGCAGGCATTCGCCTACCTGTATGATAATTATTCCGGTGCCCTCAATGGAATTATTTGCAGGATGGTGGATGAGTCACAACTCGCTGAAGATATTTTACAGGAGGCATTTGTTAAGATCTGGAATAATTTTATTCACTACGATAGTACTAAAGGAAGGTTATTTACCTGGATGATAAACATAACCCGGAACTTAACCATTGACACGTTGCGTAGCAAAGGATATAAAAAATCACGCAAAATCTCTAAAGATGAGAATTCCGTAAGTAATTATCATGATAAAAACTCAACATCTGATAAATTCGACTCAATCGGCTTACGGAAACAAGTTGCTAATTTAAAACCAGAACAGAAAAGCATTATCGATCTCGCCTATTTCGGCGGCTATACCCAGGAAGAAATTTCTAAGGAGATAGGTATACCCCTTGGTACAGTAAAGACCAGGATGAGGTCGGCTATATTAGAATTAAGAAAAATGTTGGAATATAAATAAGTGGAAGCAAACGAAATCATATCATCAGGGCTACTTGAACTTTATGTTCTTGGCATGGCAAATGAGCAGGAAACTGCGCAGGTGATGGCTATGCTTGATCATCCGGAAGTAGCGGCTGAGCTCTTATCCATCGAGATGGGACTGGAACATTATGCACACATCCACGCAGTAAATCCTTCCATAAAAAATAAACAAAAAGTATTCGATAAAATAAATGGCATTTCAGAAATTAAAACAACTGTAAAAGCTGAACCAGCAAGGGTTGTTGCTATTTCTTCCTTTTGGAAATATGCGGCAGCCGCTTCTATTGTTTTATTCATTGTAAGCGCTATCTTAAATGTGACATATTATAATAAATATGAAACGGCTAGCAATGAAGCTGCAACGGCCAATAAAAAAGTGACTGATGCTCAGCAGGAATTAGCCGTGTTGCAACGTGCAAATGATGACATGAAAAATGATATGAATGTCGTTCAGAGTAGATTCAGTGAACCACATTCATTAAATGGATTGCCGGCTGCTCCTGATGCGAAAGCAAAAATCTTCTGGATGAAAAATACAGGAGATGTCTATATCGATGCGAGCAATCTTCCTGACGCCCCTGAAGGAATGCAATACCAGTTCTGGGGAATTGTGGATGGCAAACCGGTAGATGGTGGGCTTATTGTAATTACTAAACAAGAAGATAAATACCGCATTCAAAAGATGAAATCATTTGGTACAGCAGAAGCCTTTGCGGTAACCCTGGAAACAAAGGGCGGAAATCCGCAGCCCAAGGGGCAGATGTATGTGATGGGGAAAATGTAAATGAAGAATTGCAATTCTGAATAATGGCCTTGATATTTTCAAGGCTTTTTTATTGACTATTAAAAAACAAAAAATCGATCGTTGATTGTCTTAAGTACCCGGGATCCCGGTGTTATACCGGGACACTCGCATTGCTGCGAATCGCAATTTTGATCGGGACGTAGCTACAAGTTCCCCCAGCTTCAGAATATTTTATTGTTAGCAATTAAAGCCTCAATATATTTTCTGCTTTTCATTTTTTTAACCTGGCTTTCCCGGTTAACCGCCTCAGCCCTCGTCGCAAAATGTTCAGTATAAACAATCAACCAGGGAACAGCTCTTTTTGTAGAAGTAACCATTTTATTGTTATGCCTGTGCAATCTCAACTCAACATTTTCTGTTGACCCAACATAATACCTGTCGAATTTTTCTGAGTATAAGATGTACATGAAAAACATAAAAAAAGCGGCAATGCCGCTTAAGTACCTGGGATCCCGGTGTTATACCGGGACACTCGCATTGCTGCGATCCCGATTTTGATCGGGACGTAGCTACAAGTTCCCCCAGCTTCAGAATATTTTATTGTTAGCAATTAAAGCCTCAATATATTTTCTGCTT